>Ga0209489_103030_pt1 | contig 33365 bp, 24 predicted proteins | sample SiratrowhiteBW_FD_187527 | JGI IMG/M metagenome (GOLD analysis project Ga0209489, IMG submission 187527) | Root nodule microbial communities of legume samples collected from California, USA - Siratro white BW (SPAdes) (version 2) | ecosystem: Host-associated > Plants > Roots > Nodule | place...
TACGGCAAATTATAAATAATTAGCAAAACAGGCCATGAACTATGTTTGCTACTTAAATTACCGTATGGATTCATACCATCTGTTGCAAGACCAAGTCTGAGATTTCTTGGATCTCTTCCAAACTCAAGATAGAAAGAGTCAATTTTCTTCCATTGTGGTGAATCGGCAGCATGTCGTAACAACCCATCACATTTTCTTCCATTTGTATGTCATGTCAAGTTCTTTGCATCATTAACATCAGCAAAAAAACGTCTTAATCGTGGTATGATTGGAAGATACCACAATACTTTTGCTGGAGGACCCATTTTCATGTCATCATCATCACTGTCATTATCCTTTACTTTGTATCTTGAAACCCCGTATCTAGGACACTTATGCAATCCTTCAAACTCTTTTCTATACAATATGCAATCATTGGGACAAGCATGTATTTTTCGGTACTCCATACCCATTGGACACAATATCTTCTTTGCCTCATAGTGATTGGTTGGCAATGTATTACCTTCTGGAAGTATTTGATGAAATAGTTTTAGCAATTCAGTGAAACTTTTATCAATCCATCCATTTGTCAATACCCGATTTTGTCTGGGTAATCATTTAAATTAAAGTATAATAATAAAGTGGAAAAAGGAAAAAAATAAAAAAATGAATAATAACATAGAACATATATTTATTAATTTAAGTGTTCTTGAAAAAATAATAAATAATTTTTTTTCGTTAATTTTTCATTAAGAAAAACTTTAAAAAAAATGAGAAATGGTGGTAAGTCAAAAAATAATTAATAATAGAAAAACGAAAATTACAAAAAAAATAAATAATAAATAAATATATGTATAAATTGAAAACAACAGAATCCAAGAATAAAAAAAACAAAATAATAAAAATAACAAGAAAAGAAAACTGTTTTCAAACTATTTCATTCATTTGCACTTTCAAGAAAATAAAGATAATAATAAAAAAAAGAACCAGTCAATCTCACTAAATCTTAACTTTCCACAAAAGAATAAAGATAATAATAAAAGAAAAGAATCAGTCAATCTCACTCAATCTTAACTTCTCACAAAAAAGAATAAAGATAATAATAATAATAAAAAAGAATCAGTCAATCCACCCATGTTCTCCATTTCACAATAATAAACAATAAAAATAAAAATAAAATATTACCGTTCTCAAACTATTTCATCTCACGTTCATCTACACTTCATCTTTAATAATAAAAATAAAAAAATAAAAAAGAAAGGGTCAATCTTTCAAAACTGCTCTAAACTACTTTCAAAATAAAAATAAATTAAATAATAAAAAAGAAGATTCACTTAAGGGAGAACGACTCTGACGTTAAAAGAAAAAAAAACTACATATCATTAGTAACGGGAAGGAACAAAGAAAAAAACAGAGAGAGAAAGTAGAGAAGAAGAGAAGATCGATTCTCCTGTCTTACTATCCACAAACTGAGAAGCAAGGAACTTTTGAAAAAAAGACAATCATTTTTTAAGAACGCTCACATGTATGATTTGTAAGCTTTAGATTTTCATATGGATCTTGAAGTTTGAAATTTGTAAATCATGTGTTCTTATCTTCTTGTAATGTATTTTTTTTATTTCTCCATCATTTCATTTTCATATAAAGATAAAAATAAAAAAAGGGAGGTCCTTTAGCTCTTTATGGCATTTTGTTTTTTTTTCTTATTTCTTAAATAATAAAAAATTCAGCATATTCCATCTTCCATACATTAGTCTCTGTATTTTGTGCTCCCAAAACTACTCCAAAACAGTCCTAAAATGACTTTCGCCAACACCGCCATTTTTCCGCGCCACCACTCCAAATTCATCATGGGTGCATGATTCTCCCTTCACACACACACACACATATTTGTTGATATCATGAGTGGGGCCCTACACTCGGGTCTGAGGAATCTTATAATTAGAAGGGGTTGTGTAGCAATGTCAATGAGGATGTACTTTCCATTCTGGCTATTGTGAGAACCCCAGCTAGAGTTTGTTCTCTTCACTTGTATGCTTACACAAGTTATCTACCAACTGTTGTGGGTAATGCAATGAGGAGAGCCATTCTGTAGTGGCCTTATACCTTTAGGAGCTAGGAGCTTAACTTTGTGAGTGTGCATCTAATGCCTTAAACTCCTACGCATATTGAACCTTGTTTAGGGCACAAAGGGAGATATGTTGCGCGTCTCTACTCTCCACCCCACTTTTTTTTTTTAAAAAAAAAGTAATAATAAAAATATTTTTATCCATCGCATTAATTTTTCTCTCATACAAAGCATTCATTATTTTCATCATGACATGTAAAGATTAGCTCAAGCTTTTCTTCATTGCATTGCATGCATTTCTTTTTCACACAGTCTCAATTATTTTCTTTTAAGGTCAGAAATTATATGGTTGTGTCTTTTGTCAAAAACCATTTAATTACGTATCAAGTACACAACTTTATAATTTCTGACTAGTTGCATTTTTTTTTTCATATTTCATCTGTCATCTAATTCATCTTAAATAAAAACAGAAAAAGCAATAACGGTTATATTCCCACGACATCCATATAGGACTCGCGCCAATTGTCAGAAGACGGAAAATTGGAAGCAAGCAATGAAAGCAATGCAGGACGAGATCGGTGAGTTGAAGGATAAGGTGAATCAGATTCATGGCCTAAAAGATCAGTTGGGTCAGATTCTCGAACATCTAACGATCGTAAGCAGCACACCTGAAGCTACTACCAGAGATGAAGGGACTCGGTCTTCACATCCTCTTGTTTTCCAACCGGGGACATTACAAACCCGAAGCCTTCATCAAGGAAATCAAATAAATCAAGAGTTCCCTCTGTACGGCATGCCTATAAACTATAAACCACTCTATGAGGAAGGTGCGGAGCCTGAAACTATACCACACGGTGCTAATCTTACTAATGTTAGAAGTCAGCCAGAGTTCATTCAAGTACCACCTGGTGGTCGTGGTGAAGATGTAGTAATTAATATAATACCGACTACTACCCAACCCAGGGTTTTGAATGTGATTTTGGGAAATAGAAGTGGTAGCTCCAACTGTCGCGGTCCTTGATGTTGACAGAGCGAGAGATAAGTTGGAAGTCCTTGAGAAGAGATTGAGGGCAATAGAAGGTGGAAATAGTCATGAGTTCGGAGATGCGGTCGGTCTATGCTTAGTACCGGATGTGATAATTCCCTCCAAATTTAAAGTGCCAGACTTTGAGAAGTACAAGGGGACCACTTGCCCAAAAAGCCATTTGACCATGTATTGTAGGAAAATGGCAGCTCATGCGCACAATGAAAAACTTTTGATTCATTGCTTTCAAGATAGTTTGGGAGGTGTGTCATTAACTGGTATATGCACCTTGAACCAACTCGGATTTCATCATGGAAGGATTTGGTAGACGCTTTCTTAAAACAGTACAAATATAACATGGACATGGCTCCGGACAGAATGCAACTACAAAATATGGCAAAAAAGAGTTCGGAAACATTCAAAGAATATGCGCAGGGGTGGAGAGAGTTGGCCGCCCAAGTAGAGCCTCCGCTATATGAGAAAGAAATGATCACCATGTTCATCGAGACGTTACAGCCTCCTTTTTATGAACATGTGCTCGGAAGTATTTCTTCGAATTTCTCCGATATTGTCACCATTGGAGAAAGAATCGAACATGGACTCAAGACTGGAAAGATAGCCCAAGGTTCACCTGCAACCACCGGTGCTAAGAAACATGGGTTCAATCCTGATAAGAAGAAAGAGGGTGAGGTTCAAGCGGCTTCTACTGCACCTTATTGGGGAGGATATCGGCCACAATATCTTCCTAATTATAGGCCCCCATCTGCGTATGTTGCGAATGCCATGTCGGGTTACCTCAGAATACCCCTAGGCCGCCAACTGCATACAGGTCTCTAGTTACAGCTAATAATGCATTTCAGCCCAATGTTGGGAGTCAGAGCTCTACTCAAGCACAAAGTCCAGGCTATGGACAGAAGAATAATAATTCGAGAGGGAAGGTTGTGAATTTTACTCCCATTCCAATGACGTACACAGAGTTATTACCTGATCTACTAAAAAATGCGCTAGTGGCTATATGTCCAGCAAGGATTATACAACCACCATATTCCAGATATTATGACGTCAATGCAAAGTGTGAAAATCATGGTGGAGAGGTTAGCCATTCAACTGAAAATTGTCAAGCACTCAAATATAAAGTGCAATCTTTGCTTGACTCGGGGTAGCTTACTTTTCAAGAGCAGAAGGCGAGTGTGGAAAAGAATCCCTCGACAGTTCATGCAAATGCTTTGACTAGCACCAATGCTGATCAAGTGGCAGTTATTGAACAGAGGCATGGAGGTCAGAGCTTCGACCATGTGCACCCTTGTCTTCCTGATGAAGAAATTGGCATGGGTTGTCTACAAGATTTTCTCGAGGTCTGAAGGATGTCGTGGGATGGAAATAGTAAAAATTGCATAATAAATCACATTTATGGAATCATTGAATTTATTGGTAAAAATAATAAAAAGATTTGACGCAACTTAAAGCTTGGCATAAAAATTGATTTCTTTCATAATGGCATAGTGGCATGCATGTGTTGGATATCCCCTTTGAGCCTTTCACCTAAAAAAACACAAAGAAAGCGATTTGCCTCAGTAACATGTTTGTTGCCCACTAAAACTAATAGTAAACATCATACCGGGCCAATTAATCAGATTTTTCATGCGGCTATGAATTTCAACTTCTTTTCGCTAAAGGCATTCAAAAAAAGAGATCAAAAGGAAAAAAAATAAAAGCCCGTTAGATTGAAAACCCGCAAAGGGCAATCTAAGAAAAAGATAGGACAATGGAAGAGAAAGAAAAAATGACAAGTATTGGGAATCGCTGAAATCTGTTGCGGGAGTTAATCTCTTTAAAAATCAAGCAATCATAATTCAAAATGATATATGGCCATGTTTGTTCATCGTGAAACATCAATAAAATTTCATTGCACCCTCTTTGAGCCTGAAAAATAGAAAATTTCTTTCAAAAATACCCTGAACAAGGATCATCAGCATGTTTAAATTCAGTTCAGGATAAGAGATCTCTAAAAAAAAAGAGAGTAAAAAAAATGGGGCATATCAAAAGCTCCCGAATCAGAATTCAAGAAAAAAAAGTTCAAAAAGAAAATAGGTGTTATCAATTCAAATAAGAATGACTCACAAATAAAAGGGAAAAGTGATCTCAGCAAGAACATGAACTACTCCGTGCAATACTTAGTTGATGGTCTTTATTATAAAAATGATGATAACTAGTAAACAATTTTTGAGCCTGTATATCCTTTTTCTTCGAAACCTTTTAAACCCTGGCCACGTTACAAGCCATATAAAGTCCATATTGATTGAAGAATGATTGTCGATGATTTTTCCAAAGAATAACCTTGCAACAGAGGAATGCGGCTACCACTACAAGTTAAGTTGTAAAAAAAAAAAGTAAAAAATGCCTTTTGCGGAAGGATAATACAAATTTTCCAACCAAATAAGAGTGAAATAATGTCATTAAAGCATAAATACTGGGGCAATCATTTCTTATATGTGTCTTTCCCATGTTCTTTCTTCACCCTAACCGAAATATTCTTTGAAATCGGGGACGCTTGCATGTGATGCAATCAGTATCAATTCATTACCTTGGTTTCCCACTAAATCTATTTTTACCCATCTAACCTAACAAAATTGGCTATCCCTTTGAACCTTAATTTCCCATTTTTCAAAAAAACTGGGGCAACTTTGTTGTATTTATAGTCAACTCTCAAAGAGTATGAAAAATTTAAAATAAGGTTACCCTCCGTACTTGAGGCAATTCCATTGCCTATTTGAAGTTTAACATGTCATCATCGTATGTTTGTTCATCCACCCATTCCGACATATGCATCAAAATGTTAGAATTGATTGTAGCAATAATTTTGTGTCAAGCGTTAAGATTTGTGAATATTTTTTCCAAAATGAAAGTTCAAAGTGCAATCAATGAATTCAATGATTCTATAAAAATATTTGGTTTAAAGAGAGGAGCAAAATAGCAAATCAAAATCCTCAGACATTAAAAGTAAAAAATCTCATGTGAGTCAAAATTTCATGCATCAGCATAAAGTCATGCATTCATTCCTTAGTGGAAAAGTCAAACCTGCCAAACATTAAAAAATACATCATGCATTCATAAATGCATTCAAAGCAAAGGCAAATCATAGATTCTCATGTATTCAAACATGCATTTATTCAAGAACAAATCAGGAATTGAATTAAAAAAAAAGTGGTTCCATGATCCTCTGATACAAGATCTAGTGAGAAATTATCCTCCGATTCAAAGTTTTGATATGTTGACCCCTTGCAGAAACAAGGTCACATTTGTTTTGGTAATTGATCCCCTGCAAAAGCAAGGTCTTGGCCATTCTTTATTTTTCGACTCCCTATAGGAGCAAAGGCACAATTATTTAAATTTGTTGATATGTTAACCCCCTGCAGAAGCAAGGTCACATTTGTTTTGGCACTTGATCCCCTGCAGAAGCAAGGTCTTGGTCATTCTTTATTTTTCGACTCCCTGCAAAAGCAAAGTCACAATTATTTAAATTTGTTGATATGTTGACCCCCTGCAGAAGCAAGGTCACATTTGTTTTGGCATTTGATCTCCTACAGAAGCAAGGTCTTGGCCATTCTTTATTTTTCGACTCCCTACAGAAGCAAAGTCACAATTATTTAAATTTGTTGATATGTTGACCCCCTGCAGAAGCAAGGTCACATTTGTTTTGGCACTTGATCCCCTGCAGAAGCAAGGTCTTGGCCATTCTTTATTTTTCGACTCCCTGCAGAAGCAAAGTCACAATTATTTAAATTTGTTGATATGTTAATCCCCTGTAGAAGCAAGGTCACATTTGTTTTTGGCACTTGATCCCCTGCAGAAGCAAGGTCTTGGCCATTCTTTATTTTTCGACTCCCTGCGAGAGCAAAGTCACAACCACTCCTTGGGATCCTCTGCAGAAGCAAGATCTCCGCATTTCTTTTCAGCACGTGATGATACCCGAACAAAATCAGTGTCTTTATCTTTACTTAATTTTTACTTTGATAATATAATTTTTTCTCAAACTTTCATATTATCATGTAAAACTTAAGTAAAGAGGGGCAACTGTCAACACCCGATTTTGTCCGGGTAATCTTTTAAATTAAAGTATAATAATAAAGTGGAAAAAGAAAAAAATGAAAAAATAAATAATAACATAGAACATATATTTATTAATTTAAGTGTTCTTGAAAAAATAATAAATAATTTTTTTTCTTTAATTTTTCATTAAGAAAAACTTAAAAAAAAAACAAGAGAAAAGGTGGTGAGTCAAAAAATAATCAATAATAGAAAAACGAAAATTACAAAAAAAATAAATAATAAATAAAAATATATATAAATTGAAAACAACAGAATCCAAGAATAAAAAAACAAAATAATAAAAATAACAAGAAAAGAAAACTGTTTTCAAACTGTTTCATTCATTTGCACTTTCAAGAAAATAAAGATAATAAAAAAAAAAAGTCAATCTCACTAAATCTTAACTTCCCACAAAAAATAAAGATAATAATAAAAGAAAAGAATCAGTCAATCTCACTCAATCTTAACTTCTCACAAAAAAAATAAAGATAATAATAATAATAAAAAAGAATCAGTCAATCCACCCATGTTCTCCATTTCACAATAATAAAAATAAAAATAAAATATGACCGTTCTCAAACTGTTTCATCTCATGTTCATCTACACTTCATCTTTAATAATAAAAATAAGAAAAATAAAAAAGAAAGGGTCAATCTTTCAAAACTGCTCTAAACTACTTTCAAAATAAAAATAAATTAAATAATAAAAAAGAAGATTCACTTAAGGGAGAACGACTCTGACGTTAAAAGAAAAAAAAAACTACGTATCATTAGTAACGGGGAGGAACAAAGAAAAAAACAGAGAGAGAAAGTAGGGAAGAAGAGAAGATCGATTCTCCTGTCTTACTATCCACAAACTAAGAAGCAAGGAACTTTTGAAAAGAAGACAATCATTTTTTAAGAACGCTCACAGGTATGATTTGTAAGCTTTAGATTTTCATATGGATCTTGAAGTTTGAAATTTGTAAATCATGTGTTCTTATCTTCTTGTAATGTTTTTTTTTATTTCTCCATTATTTCATTTTCATATAAAGATAAAAAATAAAAAAAGGAGGTCCTTTAGCTCTTTATGGCATTTTGTTTTTTTTCTTATTTCTTAAATAATAAAAAATTCATCATATTTCATCTTCCATACATTAGTCTCTGTATTTTGTGCTCCCAAAACCACTCCAAAACAGTCCCAAAACGACTTCCGCCGACACCGCCATTTTTCCGCGCCACCAACAACCACTATTTACCTCCAAAAATACCATGTAGTCCCTTTAATCCCAACAAGATGCACCCAAAACAGCAGCCAAACAATACCTAAAATAGCACTATTTTCCCCCAAAAATAGCACCAGTTTTATCTCCAAAACGACACCACTTTACCTTCAAAACAGCACCGAAACAACCATGAAAACGCCACAAAAATGGTGCAAAAAACACCCCGTCGTGACCCCAGTTACGACACCATTTCTTGCCTTAATATTAAATAACCGCAATACTGTTGACAAGCGGGAAAAAGTAGAACAACCGGGATACAATTCTGTGACAGAATCATCTTTCAATGAATCATACACATGTGCTTGGTGGAAACTATCTTCTCCAATATCACGAATCATGTCTTCCATGCAATCCTCAGAATATACATTAGAATATTCACATTCAGTTGTAGATTTGCTAGAATATTGCTCCAAAACTTCACCATGCCAAGTCCATATTGTATAGCACTTCAAGAAACCATCACACAGAACATGCTCTCGTATCAACTCAATATCTTGTCTTATCACGTTTACACAATTCACACAAGGACAATAATATTTGTTATTTACTCCTACTCCATTCCTGTTAGCAAATTGTATAAACTCTTCAACACCGTTCTCATATTCATCACTGATTCGACTTGCAGCTATCCAACTTCGGTCCATGACTACATTCAAAAAAGGCATCATACATATTAAACAAAAAACAAATGAAACCTAAAATTGTCGGGGATCGAACATCCCCGGACTCATACCCACACATAATACAAAACATAAAATTCCGGAGATCGAACATCCCAAGACTCAATACCAACACGTCATGAATATTAGACAAAACATAAAATTTTGGGGATCGAACATCCCCGGACTCAGTACCAACACGTCATGAATATTAGAAAAAACATAAAATATCGGGGATCGAACATCCCCGGACTCAATACCAACACGTCATGATAAACATAAATATTAGACAAAACATAAAATGCCAGGGATCGAACATCTCCGGACTCAATACCAACTCGTCATGATAAACACAATACAATCACAACGCTATAATCTTGGTCTCTCTAACATCATCCTAGTGTACAAACTAATATAAAGCACCAACAAAGTAAATTAATTAAATAGAAATATTGAATGGACGAACCTGAAAATTAGAGACAATGGCAGCGTGTGCACGACTATGGTGGAGAAGAGTCTACACAACAATGGTAGAGACCTGAAAATATAGAATCAAGTTAAACAGAAAAAAAAATTGGATAAAGGCAAAGAAAGAGATAGCCTTTAATGGTGGTGTGCGTCGCGGCGGTAGAAGAAGAAAAAGTCAAAGACAGAGAGAGACGTGGTGGTGGGGGTCTGAGTGGTGGTGGTGGTGGCTGCGAAAGAACCTCCATGTGGTGGTGGTGGCCGCAGAAGCAAAACCGCAGAGGGAGAGGGAGAGGGACGAGGCACTGTGAGTTTCTGTGAGGACACTGTGAGAGGACAGCAGCAGCAGCGAAGGGAAGAAGAAGAAGCAGTAGCGAAGGTAAGACGAAACAGGGGACGCGAGGGGGGAATTTCTTCTGAGCCATAAAAGAAGACATACAAACGCGGTTGTTAGTGGCAACCGCATTTGTATCCTCCTGCAAAATAATTTAAAAATTGTTTTGCAGATAAAAACGCGGTTGTTTCAGGAACCGCGTTTGTATCTCCTTGCAATTTTTAAGAATAAATTATTTGTGGCCTATTATCGCGGTTTTTGCGTCAACTGTGCTGGTATAGTCTTACTTAATTTCAAAAATGTCACCGCGTTGTTTTTAAATGTGGTTCATTTTTAACCGCGATGATATCCCGCCTTTAAATGTCCTTTTTCTACTAGTGCATTCCTAACTAAAGCTCTCAGAAAATGAAATGGACTAAATGATAAAGTATCCTTCAAATTCATGAATTCAGTTTCCATAACTAAAATGTTAACCTTGAAATTCACAAAGGGGTATATATATAAGTGAAGAAATGTATATCTTCTTGAATATACAAAAAAGATTACACTTATTTTGAGGCTAGATACATTACATGGGATGAAGTATGGTCAGAAGCTTATTGGGATAAAATAAAGCAGGGTTGCATCTTCAACAAAATGTTGCAGGACATATCTCTATTGCATCTAAGCACTAATTCCTCACTGCTTTAGCTGCTTCCAAGTATTTCATTATATGTTTCTTTTACCTTTCTTGGAAAAGCTTCCCTGTAACAGTAACCAAATTATGGAAATAAAACACTTATCATCAAGAGACCTTTGGGAGGTAATACATGATTATTTAATCTCAAATTCTGCATTGTTTTTCTTGAAATAAAATCAAAATTCTTGATAAAGCTTGTCTCTGCAATGATCGAAGAGTATACGTTTGGGAAGAAATTATCAAAATCAAAATTCTTGATTAAGCAAGAAATCCTTTGGGAGGTATTGTTTGAATGTGGCTTGGAAGGAGTTGGAGGATAAGCAGTATGAGGTTGATGAAGCTCTTAGAGTTAAAGTTGAAATAGAGGAGGTGAAGGTTGATCTAATTGAAAAAATTGAAGAAAAGTGGAGAGAATAAAGAAGGCATTTGAAAGAAAAGAGGAGATGTTCGATGAAATGAAGAAGAAACTGGTTTCCTTGAACAAGTCTGTGGCGGGAGAACACAAAAGTAAGAACATGTGGACTGTGATATTGTCTGTAACTACAATTTTTGCTACAATTTTTGTTGCTTATGTTGTTAGACGACGCTGATTCTTGATTTTTTTTCTTAGATGAATAACTTGTTTTGAATATATTACTTTTGTAATATCTTACTTTTGGCATATTTTAGTTTTAGTTTTACTGTATTAGATTCATCACCAATAATTTTATTTTACCTTATAATATTTTTATTATAAGGTACATGTAAGCTACATGTTTCTTATAGAAATAGACCGTTTAGTTTTAATTCCGACACCACAACCAAAACAAAATTCTCTTTCTCATTGCTCACTCGCACTCACCCTATCATTCCAAGCACAAGAATACCCTAGTTCCAAAATTTTCCAATCCCTTATTTTTCTTCTTCTAATGAACCCTCCTTGTGATTTTCACTTGTGTTTCAACTCGGTATGTTTCAGTTTGGTTCCAAAAACCTAGCCCTATTCCTTATCCTTCAGATTTTGGTTCACTTTTTGGTAATTAGTTTTGGTGAATATTCTGGGTTGATGAAACTGTTGTATATTATGATTCACTGTTCCGCTTTCGATGGATTATTATTATTATTAGTATTAGTATTCGGTGATGCTTGTGTTGTTTTGAAGGTTGTTTTGAAAATTTAATGACGTGTGCAATCTATTGTTTATTCTCATGGTGTGTTATTCAGTTTGGGAGAGAAGTGTTGCGAATTTTTTTTCTTATTTTGGGAAAATCAAGGGTATGGCAATGGTAAGGCTATGGCTAATTGGCCTTTTTCTTTCGTGATATTTTTTTATTTTATACTTTGAAGTATAGCGAGATGGAATTTGTTGTTTTCTGCTTCTTTATTCTTTCAATTTTTTCTGAAGTTTGATTTTGATAAGAATGAACCACATATCCTTCCATTTACACTAGGTCCTCTCAACCTGTAACCTTTTATTTTTATAATAATTGTATAACAATTTTGTGTGCAATTAGGTTATAGTGAAAACTATATATATGTTATATTGCAGGAGAGGAAGAAGTATGTGGTCCAATGAGAAAAGGAAAAAGCTACGTTACCAAAACAAAATAAACAAATTAATTAGTTTCAAAGTTAAAATTTCTTGTTAATATTATGTTGTCATGGGATATAATAGTGTATCATTTTCTATTTTAACTTAGAACATTTTCTTTTGTATGGTACTTGTTAATATTGTACCATGGGATGTAATAGTGTATCATTTTGATATAATGATCATTTTTTTTCATGATTATATTTTGAAACCCAAATATTTTTTATCTCTCGTATCAAATTAAAAGATAATTATACTTTTTTGTTCTAAATTATTTTGAAAAGAAAAAAATATGATATTACAAATTCAATTATTGAAAAGTATGATAATATCATTATTTAGAGACTAATATAGTGACCAATATTTTTGGTATTTATATATTTGGTCACTAAATTGATTTCAATGAAATTGGTCACTAAATTGGTTTCAATAAAATTGATCACTAAATTAGTTTCAATAAAATTAGTCACTAAATTAGTTTTTAAATTAGAATCTAAATTGAATTCTAAAATTAGCTACCAAGGTTTTAGTCACTTATTCTTATTGGACTATAAATTAGTCTCTAATCAAATTAGTGGCCAATTTTTATCATATTAGAGACCAATAAATTAGTTTCTAAAAACAAGTTTTTTTGTAGTGTTTGTATCGTTAACTATTCCAACATCATTTTTTATTATATTGATCATGATTCCACAATATTTTACATTTGTAGTTGTCAACTCAATTATTATCATTGTTATTATAATTAAAAATTCATAGTTGGATATATATGACTTTAATTTTTGTTTATCTATTTTTTAATCTAGAGCACGTGACTTGAAGACGTATTTTTAACTGTTACCTAACAATTCAACACTTCTGTTTTAATCAATGATTATGACTTAAGAATTTAATCACAGTCACCAAAACATGCAAATATTAATACAAAAATAAGCACATTGTTAATTACTAGTCTTCATACAAATGGTTTTAAATATTAGTTATAATATATTTATAATCAAATACTATAAGTTCTAATAGAACAATATTTTTTAATTATAAATTGTTTTCACAAGAAAGAAGATAATGTTTCAACTTCAAGTATTGGTAAATACAATATTAACATTATTTAAAGACCAATATAGTGATTATCTTTTATTATTTATATATTTGGTCACTAAATGAATCTCTATATATTTGGATAGCTAAATTAGTTTTAATGAAATTAGTTGCTAAGTTAATTTTTATATAATTAGTTACTAAATTAGTTTTTATATATTTCATATCTAAATTGATTTTTATTTAATATTAACTAAATTGGTTTTTAAATTAAAATTTAAATTGATATTTAATATTAATTACCAAGATTTTAACTACTTTTTATTATTAAATTAGTCTCTAATTAAGATAGTGATTATTTTTACGGATTTAGTGATCATTACATTAGTTTCTAAAATTAATTTTTCTTATATTGAAAGTCGTTTCAATATTTAATGAAATGCAGAAAGAAAATGTTGAGGGGCAAGAAACAATTGCCTATTATTAATCATGAACGAAAACAATCAATAAAATTATCAAATAATTCATTCAATATATGGGATGGCAAACACCACTGAATTCAATCCGTTATATCGAAAAAAAGAAAAAAAACTTATTTTGATCCAAAATTTCTTTATAACTCTAATTTAAATAATCTGTATACCAAATCCTAGGTTTTTCTACTCAATTAATCCATTTATGGATTAGGTTTAGAAAATTACTTTGCCACAACTATAGGAAAAAACATAAAACTGAACATTATTAGCAAATTATAAATAAAAAAAAAAAAAAAAAAAATAAAAATTATTAACAAATTAAAAAAAAAAAAAAAAAAAAAAAAACTCTTTTCGACCTACCTCTATTTAAAAAGTTTTTCTTCCCACATCTCTATAATTACTAGCTGCACCTCCACATTAAGAAGAAAAAGATTAAAATACCCTCTCTCATGCGTCTTGCTGTGTACGCTTTGTCACGTCACTGCAGCCATCACTATCATCTCCATCACTGCCTACACCTCCGTACACTCTTGGAGAGGAGAAAGAAGAGATAGATAGTTGTTTCAGAATGTTCAATTTGAGAAGCTATCATTTATATTATGGAAAACATATTAAAAAAATTTGTTATGAAAAAAATATTTTAGAATGCATGCGTTTTAGAAAACGTATTCCAAAGAATTCGTTATAGAAAGTATTATATTTTTTCAAAAGATTATTTTAAAAATTTTGTTTCACAATGTTTGTTTCATAATACATTTCCTGGGTTTCAAAAAAACATGTTTTAGAAATATTATTTCGAAAATCCTATTCTAAAAGTTTTTTCTTTTAAAAGATTTTTCTTTTAAAAGATTTTTAGAATAGGTTATTCTTAAGACAGTTACTTTATATACGATACAATTTGTTTCTTATACTAAATTTTTTTTTAATATTTCAATAATATTTTTATTATTTTTATTTTAAAATTTACTTATTAAATAATTTATTCTTTTTTTCACACCCGTATCTCTCTCATAAATAGTGAATAAATAATAAAAAGATCCTTTGTTAACAAACTTTTTTATAAATTATTCTTTGTAAACCGTCTTTTATTAACAAATTTTTTTGATAAATAATCTTTTATATAGTTAAAAATAATGTGTTTCAACTGAATTTTTAAAATTAATTATATTATTATTTGATTTTAAATTGTAAATATAATAATAATAAAATATCTATTTTAATAAATTAATAAAAAAATAAAATAATATAATTGATTAAAAGATCTATATTATAATATGAGAGAGAAGAAAAATTATTCAATATTTAAATTTTAAAATAAAAATATAAAGGATATTTTTGGTATACTACACATTTATTTAGTGCAGTAACCAATTTGTATCGTGTAAGAAAAAATTAGCATTCTTAAAACATTTTAAAAAAAAAAACGTAAAATTTCGTTTTAAAAATTATAGGATTGCGGTTAGAAACTATGGAGGTACGGGATGAAAGAGCCTCTATAAAACTCCACTCTGGGCTTCTTTATATCAAACACTATGTTTCCTTACCTAGTGTATTTTTTTTTTCTTTTTTATGTTAGAATTGGAAAAGGCGCAATATATTGATGAAAAGTTTTTACCAACAAAATGAATGGAAAATGATTTCTTAAAAAAGACCTAAGTTTTCTCAAGTTGAACTAAAAATGGGTGGTATATTAGCAATATCTTCTCATACCTCTAAATTCCTCCTGCTAGTTATGGCCAACAAGTTACTATTTTTGTTTATTGGTAGCTCATCATTTAAATGCACGACAAAGTCAAGCATATAAAAAATCTTAATTTAGAAAAATAGTCATGTTCATTGCATGCAACAGATGCATTTAATGATATGATATTAATTACTAGATGGATGTTATAGATGGATGTTATTCGAGAAATCATTAGGTAGTTCAAGATCAGCATTATCTTCTTGATCTCTATATAACATGCATTTATGCTTTTTTTTTAAATTAAGATTTGAATCAACTTCAACAAAAATCATCTATACATAGATTGTAGTTGCCAATATGAAACAAAGGTTAGTGAGATATAAAAATATTGATTTTATCAAATGATTCACGATCTAACATTGTTTGCATAACATATAAGCCGATTTAGACAAGTAAACTAAAACAATTACACTGAGTTAAGTACCATTTAGGAGATTAAACTTGTTAACACGGTGTATGTTATATATCATATTGAAAAAAAGTTTCCTCAATTGTGTTATCGCAAAATTGAATTCATCCATGGACTAGGCATTCAACACTTTAAATATTAGACCTCATGGGTAGGGTTAATTGAATTGAGCCTCCTACTTGAAGCCTAATTTCACATATCTCATTTTACACGAAACTATACCAATGTTAACATAACAACATGACATTATATATAGTATAAAGTATTTTTTTTTTTATTCTTATGCAATCACAAATCATTATTTGTATAAAATAGTTGTTACAAAAGTTAATAAACCTATTATTACATATATAAAATATAGTGATATGTGATTCAATAACTAAATGTATAAATCTATTTTTGCATAAAAAAAAGAGTATTATTTTCTCTGTATATATAAATCTATACTTTTGGATGAATAAATTGTTTTCATTTTCAGTCAAGATTTGGCCAACTTGCTTTTTGATATAGTTGAGTACGTATATACCAAAAGGAAGAGTCTATTTAAATGCTAACATAAACCCATGGAAAACGAAAGAAAAATAACATAAAGGTAATATTGACAAACTTTGAAGTCCCATAAGTAACCAGAGGTATCAAGTTGAAATTCAGAAATGCAAGTAAACCATAATTATCCTGGGAAGCTTAAACTGGTTACCAAGAGACAAATACAATGCATAATGCATGTATTATCAGTTTATTCAGTCAGTTCACAAGTTAAATCCAAACTCATCTCTCTATTTCACTTAATCAATAAAGTTATTATTTTCATTTTATAAAAAATTATGTAACCAAACGGAAGAAAGTACAAGAACTAAAGAAACTATATTAACTCAACAAATTACAAAAACCAGTTGCAGTTAAGAATGAGAAAAAACGATGAAACATGTGAGCGAAATGCATTCAACATCAAAATGAACTATACCTTAAAACTATTTTCTATCTCAATCTCATTATCAAAATCCTAATAACATAAAAATAACCTTAACGCTAAAATGAATCAATCAGGTTATATAACGATGATAGTTGTGTACCTGCATGCAAATTCTTTTGTGTGGCACAAAATTGCTCCAATATTGTGGCAAAAAAAAAAAAAAAAGAATAAAATACAGATAACAATGAAATGAAAAAAAAAAATAGGTTAAGAGAGAATTATTTAGGAAGTCGTGGAGGTTTGGAAGCGGTTGAGGTGTTTTCAAGATCGCAAGTGATTTTGAACGTCGATTCATCAATTTGAGAAGAAGACACGAGTTTAGAGAATATTAGATTGACTGATTTTGGTATTCAGTGAGTGATTTAGGTGAAAATTACATTGAGCGAAAAATTTTAGGAATTCGAAAAATTTCAAGTATGTTTTTAGTTTATATATAGTATGACAAATTTTGAGAATTTCAACGTCGTGTTTCTAATTTATACATATACAATAATAATTTATATAAATTATTTGTAAATTAATTTGTAAAATATTTTTCATATATATTTTTAACTTTTTAAATTTATTTATAAACTAATTTGAACTTATAATTAATAACATTTGTTTTTCTCTTATGGGAGTTTTTAGAGAGAGAAAATTGTATATTTTTAACTTTTTAAATTTATTTATAAACTAATTTGAACTTATAATTAATAACATTTGTTTTTCTCTTATGGGAGTTTTTAGAGAGAGAAAATTGTATAATTAAAAGGCCAATATTTATTTTATAAAAAAAAGTATTTCAATAAACGACACATTTATTCTTCTTCTTATTCTGTATGAAAAGTCTTAAATTAAAAGATATTACATTATATTGGAGCTTAGAGGAAGTAACTTTCTCTATGTGTATAGAAGGAAAAGGTTTTTCCTTTTAAAAAGCAAGAACCTCATAAACATAGTGAATGTTATTGCCCCTTTGTTAATGGACATCAAGTCAAACATGAACATCAGAAAGATAGAATTCTAACTTTATGAATTACAAATCATTGGTGGAATTGGAATAATGATTCTTATGTGAGTGCCCCAATTAAGCCAAAAAAAAAAAACCTAATCATTACAGGTGTACGGTTTCTAATGCAAGACAATGCAATCCTTGTTAAAAAATTTCAGTATTTTATTCTCTAGTGAAATCATTGTGCTAATTGTCCTTCCATTGTGTCAAATCATTAGGTCAAATGTTATATTCTCTCTTCTCTTTTACCAGAAAAACATTAAATTTTCCGAGAGTTTATTTTCTTCAATTTTCTTTAGTTGCTCTCCTCAATAATGGTCAAAATTTTAGGGTGAACAGAAATTATTAGAATCATTCCATTGTGTTTCTAGAAATTTCCTATGATGTTATTGCTTTAGCATATATTCTCCACTAGATTTGGCTTGGTAATTCGCTAGCTTTTTGTAATTTGACAAGAGATTTTAGCATTCGGCTTTGAAATAGACTTCAAAGTTAGTGGTGTGGTGGTTTGATTTATTGAGGGTAATTCAAAGTGAAAAAGAAAACATAAAAACAATATGAACTTAAAATATTAATTATACAAATTTATTAACATAAAATATATGATTTATTATATATATATATATATATATATATATATATATATATATATATATATATATGTATATGTATATAAACTAATTTTGTGGAGTTGAATTATGTTTAAAACTAACTTATTAAATTAGTCCTAAAATAGAAATATGAATTATGTTAGAGGTAGTTCCATTTATTAATAATTTTAAATAATATAAATAGAAAAAACTTAAATAAACAATAACATGTATTTAAGTTAAATTTGATTTTAGTGAGATTAAAACTAAGTAATTGAAAGATATTTGATAAAGAAAAAAAAATAATATCTTCACCATCTCTTATATTAAAAATTATAAAGGAAAGTAAATCTCAAATAAAAGATAATTTGTCATATAAATATATCTTGTATAAATTATTTCTATTAGGATGGTAAATAAATTTGTTATAGTAGGTATTATTTGAAGCTGTGCCAATTTTGATAGAGAATATCGATTATGAGTAAATAATATCTAATCTTCAAGATGAGTACTGAGATAAGAATGAGTATATACATATTTACTCTTTCCACATCTTCATCCATGTCATTGTCCATGTCATCATATTCGTCTTTATTTTAAATTACTAAAAAATTCTTATTTTCTTATATAACCTAAAAATTTATCTTCACTATCCTCTCTACTTTAGTTTCATTTTATTTGAAAAATATTTATTTCTTTCTTTTGTCACACACTTTTTCATTTTCTCTCTTAATTATTGTTCGACTTGTTCAATATTTATAAAGTTTACTTAAATCCCTAAAGGTAATTTTTCTCTTATCACAACCTTGATTACACACTTTTTTCCTTTGTACAATTTTGTTCAAATGGGATATTGCATTTCAGAAAACACAAACTCCGATTTCATTAAATCAAATAGTGTTTAGGACATGCATTTGATTATTTATAATATTTTATATATTGTTTGTTTTTTCACATGAGAATGTTTGACTATCAATTTCAAGTATTCAATAATATCATATTTCTTTATTATTATTTAATTATATTTAGAATAGTAAGAGGGCGGGTACAAGTGCGGATATGCATATACCCGTTACTTTATAAAAATAAGGATAGGACAAAAAGTTTATACTCATTAAATATAAGGATGAATTTTTACTTTGGGGATAGAGATAGGAATAGTCTAACCTGCACTAATCCACCTCATTCTCATCCCTAATATCGATCACTTCAAGTTTGTTAGATATACTTAAAATATTGTATATTTCAAAATTTAAACATGGTTCCAACACAATTTTTTCGTGCAAATATATCTTAAAAAATCAAGGGAGAATTTTATATATATATAAACTTCAACCACTATGTGATGTGAAACTTGCATCATAAATTTAACGTGTATAGATTAAACATAAATACAAATGAGCAATTTCAAGTCACCGTGTAATTTCAAGTCACATATCATGGTCTATGTACTTTGCTGACTTTTTCAATGTATTTTTGAAGATTACTTTTACAATTATACTCCATCAATGCTAAAGATGCCTCGACATTTATACATATCAAATTTTCTAAATGGTTTAAGCACTATGTAAGTGTATCTATGGCCATGAATGCTTTTATTCTATGGTAAGGTATAATTAAACCTAATATTATCCCATCACTATCACATAGGTTCATGATGATAAGAATGCTATAACCGACCCAAAATTGAAGGCGCTGGGTTGGGGACCTAATTCAAAGGCTAGATCAAGAAATATGTACTTTGTTAACAGGTATCAGTTTCATACAAACACATGGATTCATGGTAAAAAAACAATCAACAATGGCTTGTATGTTAAAACTGTTATAGACGGACAACAAGATGACTTTTATGACATAATTCGTCATATTTATTAATTTGAGGATGTTGGGCTTAGTAAGAAGATTCCTTTTTTCTATTGTGAATGGTTTGATCCTACAATGAATGTAGGAACGAGATTTCATTCGCAATATAATATTGTATAAATCAAGTTAAGTGAAAGATATGCTCTTTATGGTCCATTTATCCTTGCACAAACATATGTAAGAACTTTCATTGGTGGTGCGTGGCAATCACAAATAAACCTCAAACACGTGTTCAAGTTGACTACCTAGAAGATGAATTGCCATATCAAACTAATAAGACGCCTATTTTCTTACCAATCGCAAGAATTGAACAACTACAAGGTCTAGCTGATACTTCTATTCTTGAAATACTAAATGATGATCACATTGAACTAGTTATTGATGACACCGATGAAGATCTCGACCTCTCAGATGAAGATGATGAACAAAATGATAATAACGATGAAGATGATCCAGATTAAGAGTACAATGACGTCTATCGTACATTATTTTTTACACACTTAGTCACGACCACCATTTCAAATTCATAATTAGACTAAGTTTACATTAATTATTTTTTTAGGGAAAATGGTTAGGACTAGAGGCAGAGACGGTTTCATCGTTAGACGTGGTCAGCCTAGGCGTGGAGTTTCCACATATATGCATGGCCAGCTTGCTATATATCTGTGACATATCCCTTAGTCTAGGCTATTAGCAAGGTCTGATGGTGGAAGCCCACATGATTCTATGTATTCTTCCTCCCCGTCTTCATCCATTTTGTCTTCCTTCACCCACTCATTGAGTTCGTCTTCCTCGACCCCCTTCCTCCAGCAACCAGACATTCAAATATTTTCACCTTGCATTCACCTTATCCCCTCATCACACATATGTTCCATCTACATTGATTCTCCCGACAACTTCATCACCATATGTGCCAACTCAGCCTCTGTCGTGTTAGTATTGTTGTTGACTTTGTATTTGATGAAGCCAAACCAATCCAAGAAGGAAGGAGACTTATGTGTGTGTGTGATCTAAACTATGTGCATACTTCATATATCATTGGAATGAGCTATAAAAACCCTTAATGATTTCAAAATATAAAACTGAAAGTGAACTTACCTTGGTTTTATAATTTATAAAATTGATTCATCAAGGTTTTCAAACAAATTATTTTCCAAGTTCAGTTAATTAGTAATCCTATTAATAGAAAATCAATTGATTTAAAATATATTTTCAATCTATTATTTTTATAACAATATAACTAATTTCAAAATAATTTTAGAAATTATTATAACTCCTTTTGAAAATCATACTTTATATATAGAGGAGAACTAAGAAAAATGAGAGAGACAATAAAAAGCTTTTGAGATCAAAATTGTGTGTAATAACTGATATGTAATAGTTTTTTTAATGTAAGAAGAACTAGGAAAGTGTTTCTTAAAGCTCGTCCTTGACTAAAGGTTGTATTGTATTGGTTTCCATCATAGGAAAGTCACTGCAATCTGTTTTATTCCACTATTCTTCATTTTGTAATCGTGGTGCTTGGTTTTGTTTTCAATTTTGCATTGTATAAAGAGGTTTTGTACTACAAGTGTATAGGGTTTATACTTGTAGTCGTGCAGTAGGGTTCTGCACTGTGTTTGTGTATTCTTGCAAGGAGCAAGATTGTGTTCTTGATGTATTGATTGAACAATTGAGTTCTTTGGTGCAATTTCTTTATTAGTTCGCAAGAGACTGGATGTAGCTCTTGAGGAAGAGTAAACCAGTATAAATCTTGGTTTTCTTGATATTTCTTTACCTTTATCTTAATTCGTGTTTGCATAATTTGTCAACTACTACACATTTTGCAATTGATTGTTCTTAAAATCCAATTGATTAATTTTTCTGTATTGCACTATTGTCACTTTTGATCAAATATGTTCTGGATCTTAATTGTGTGTTTTGTGACTTATCTAACTCTTCTTAACTGACATCAATTGGTTAATTGTATTGTTTGTGTTTTCTGGATAAGTAGTTTGTCGTGATTAAATTAATTTGTTGAATCTAAGATTTAGCTATTGTTTCTAATTGTTTTTTATTTACTAAAAACTGTAATTGACTATTTTGTTGGACTAACTGGTTGGGGGTTTCACATAAGAATCAAAGATTATCAATTGATTGTTATTCTTAGTTTAATTGACTACATTCTATTGTTGATTGTTTGACTTTGGTACATCAATTAATTGTCATTGTAATTCAACATATTGATTTTTTTAAACAAGAATTTCAAGATTTCAAGTTCACTAGTTTTCATTTATAGTTAACTATTGTGGCTTGATTGTCGCAAACACATAAGCAAATTGCTAACAAGTCTAATTCAATTAATTGATTGTTGAATTCAATTAATTACTTTTATGTTGAACTGTACTAGAAGCATTTTAAATTGATTGTTTTAGTTTTTCAATTGATTATTTTTGTTCTACATAATTACAGATCTCACAGGTAATTATTTTAACTAAGAAATTCTTTCTTTCTATCAATTCTTTTACTGGTTTGCGAAAATATTTCAAAGTTTAATCCACCTCCCTCTTGAACTCAGTCTAAAACTCTTTTCATGTCATATGTTGGTACAACTCATCAGGGGTGGGATGTACTAGTGTATCATACTTATGACTCAACGAGTCCCTCATCCTCTTTTTATTTTGTCCACCAGTGCTCCACTCCATCAGAGTTGGAGTGCACCACTCGACTGCACTTATGCTTCCTTTATGTAGTCCACTCCTCCTCCCTTTGTATAGCCCACCCCTCCTCCCTTTGTACAACTGACTCCTCCTCCCTTCATGCAACCCATCCCTGATCCCGCAGTCCACCCCACACCTAGTTGCTTTGCCCATACATTATTGGTCCCTCAGTTCAGCCACTAGGTGATGATGGTGACCATGTCACAGTTGGTCTTTCCCTGCAAGAGCTGCCTACTAAAGAGGTTCATCATAATTATAATGTAAGGAACATCTAGCCTATGAGTAAAGGGTAAGTAATAATATAGTTATATTTAATTTCATTCTTTGTAAATTGAATGGTTAATAATTATACTTGTATGGTTTTTAGTTGGATACCAAATCATTATGCTATTGAGGCTATTGGACACTACATCAGGTCATCATTTAGGGGGCCAACTTAAATGGTAGACTAACTTTAAGGTAATTTAATTTAATCGCCAAATACCATTGTAATGAAATCATTTTCAATAATATTATATTAAATTATGTGTTGTTCTTTTTAACAGAGTAGAGTGACTTGGGCCCTCAGGATGAGTGGCAGATTAGGAAGGTCTGCAAGTCTAAAGTCAGAAAAATTATTTTTGATATCTTGACCAAGGCTAGAGTAAGGGGGCTCTCGACCTACTTGAATGAGTGAGGAAGCGTGGGGTGGACTTTTGAGCTATTGGGATTCTCAAAAGTTCAAAGAAAAATCTTATCAGAATCAAATTAATAGGTCTTTGGCTTGGGATGGAGCGTTGCACTCATTTGACCGTAAATCACACTTGGGCATTGCACTAGGCCTCGTAAGTATTATTGCTCATTTTTTTACATGTAATTAAATTTGGTTTTGTAACAAATATTGTTCTAATTATACAATCTTGACAGGAACGTCAATATAGACGCCCAGTTGAACCTGATGAACTATTTATGGTCACTTACACCAACAAGAAAGTGCATGGGTTGATACTTGCTCATGCAAGACTTATATAAATTTATTTTTAAAGTTTTTTTTACATTATTTATATTTTTAATCTAATTTCCTAACATTTCAATCTCCAAATAATTGTGTAGGAAAATTATCATGACTGCTTAAGGGTCATATATAGTCAAAGAGTTCATCAGGTTCAAACACCGATGCTTGCTAGTTGGATACAGTAACCAAGCTTCAGGTCTGGAAGGAGGTTGCTGAAGCTTGGTTGCGGGAGGTAAGAGTAGAGGTTGGATTTATGGCACAAGAGACTTGGCTGGTAACTATCTCAAGAACTGTTTTCCCTCACTCAACCCTCCTCCTTTACTTCTGCCACTGACTTCTCTACTCAGATTGACCGACAACAATAAAAGTTCACCATTTGGGGGACGTCATGGGGATGATGCAACAACAACTTGCCATGGGGATGATGCAGCAACAACTTGCCATGGTGATGTAGCATCAACGTGACGATGCTTCAACTGGTACAAGCCAAGTCCACGCCCACTATGCCGAAGATGATGACCACCACCGACTCCCTTGACCTTCAAACTCGTATGTAAGTTTCATTACTACCGCACACTTTCTTATTTATATAGCATATTTTATTTAATTTTATAGTTTATTGAAATAATTTTCATTGTTTTGACATATAGTTTGACCAGATCAAAGGAAGGTAATTTTATTTTTTTGTGTATTTAATTTTAACTTTTATTAAATTGTATTTTAAATATTCACATTTTAATCGAACATTGCAATTTGGTACAATTACAACTTCATATTTCATTTAGATATTTATTTCAATTTATATGTATATGTTTTGTTGGAAATTGTTTGGTTTTCAAGTTTTGGGTGGTTTAGTCATTATTTCTTTTAATTCTAATCACCCTTTCTGTCGGTCTTTGTGACAACCAAACTCACTTAATCTTATTTTTTTTTTATCATTAGAGTCAACCTAGCCCAAGCAAAATGTCTCCTGTTTAGTGATGACTAGACCGACACATGGGGGTTGCGACGACTTGGATGTTATATACTTTACTATTAGCGACAGCTTAGCCGACGCAACACAATTGTGACAACCTAACCATTGCAAATTGCGTCACCGGTAGCTACGACTCAGCAAACATACACTTACACACGATAGCTTGGCCCACGCAACCTAAATAATCTTTTTTATATAGCATTGTTTTGTCAGCTTGGTCGTCACAATTTGTGTCTTTTTTCTTGATCGACACTAACTTTGAGCAGCTTTCACCATATACCGACATATAAGTTTCAGTTTTAGACCTTTTGTATCAGCTTTCTACAAATGCTAACTTTTTATTTATTTTTAGTGTTTATTGTACCTGAGTATAAATGATGTTATAGGTGGAGACATGAATTCTAGATAAAGTTAGGAATAATGATCATTAGTTTATAGTTTTCTTTTGATATTTATGTATTTTTGGAACTTAGGATTTGTTTGAATAAAGAAATGAATTTGAGAAGGTGAATTTGAGTTGATTTGAGGTAATAGTGAGTGAAAAGTTTAGTTGTTTGGATTAAGAGAAAGATCGTGAGATTTGAATGGATTTAAATGAAAAGTTTATAAAAATTTATGAATGATGTGACAAGTAAAAATTAATTTTTATATATTAACATATTTTTAAAAAAATAAAATATATATATATATATATATATATATATATATATATATATATATATATATATTTTAAATTGAAATGAGAATTAATTTATAAAAATGTAATTAAATTATTAATATTTATTTTATAATACAAAATATAAGTATTAAAATATAATCAATTATATAAATAATTAATTTTTAAAATTTATGCACAATAAATCACCTCAAATCCGTTTTTCAACTCACAGCAAAGTTTGAAGTAGTCATTTTTTTCTTAGTAATTTTATATTATTTTAATTCTTAAAATTTGAACTTTCTTTTCTTTTTTTCCCTCACAAACTTTTTACGCTCCGAAACAAATACAATGTTAAAGTTTTGATAATATTGTATATGAATAATTGTTTTATATAATTGTATAAATATATAAGTAGATATATTTAATTTTTAGATTGTTAGGTTAATTATGAGAATATGTCATATTATTAGGAATAATTAATGCATTGGATCTTTGGCTTTGTAAATATTATGAATTTTTAAGTGTATTACTTGTAGCAACAAAAAAAAAAAAAATATTATGGTTATGTTTAATCTTTAAATTTCATTTGATCTAATAAAAAAAATTGATAATTCTAAAGTTCATATCGACATCTATAATGTAGTAGTCGACATCAAATTCATTCATAGATATTATCATTATTATTAATTATCTTTATAATTTAGGAAGTAGTAATGTTGGTAATAATACATTTTTTTATCTTTTCGTATGGTATTAGGAACATTATCATTCTTTTTGTCAGAAATAATTTTATATTTTATTTTCTTAAAAATATAATATTTTTAAAATTTATTTTTTACAGTAACATTATTTTTTCAAAACATATTTTCTATTGAATTTTATTTTAGTAAAAAAAAAGTATAACATTAAAGCTATCATTTTAAATACCAGTAGTTGTAAATTGTAATGTAATATTTTTAAAGAATAAGAAACAGTTCAAAATAACATATCATTGTGATATAAATTTATCAATCGTAAATTTAAAAAATAATTTATATGTTAACAGAATACTTTTTATATAAAATTTTAATTATATTATAGTATAGTTATTAAATATAAATCAAACTATTACATTTTATTTATGTTAAATGTTTACAAATTATAAGTTATTTTGTTTTAATATTCTTAAATAAAAATAAAAGAAAATAACTTAATTTTCTAATTATTAATAAAGTTTGTGTACGATAAAAAAAAAACATTAAAATTCTTTCATGGAGCATGAAGATGTTGCATGATCATGCAAGTGTGAGAAAATGGAATGACGGAAAGACATAACATAATATCTTATGCAGGCACGTGATTCGGCCACGTGGCATCCACACAGTGGACCCCATTCCAATGCCATAAAAATATCTTGCGAAGTGCGAGCCTCAACCACTAGATATTTTCACGGTGTCCAACCCACTCAGATTCCACGTGTCGATATATGATTTGCTCTCCATCTCTTCTCTAAACGGAATATTCTCAGATTCCACGACGTTTATTCTTACTTTTGTAATAATTATAACAGAGTTTAATAATGTTGTTTTTTACCCTAAATTTATTTTTTCTTTAAGTGATTAAATAAACGTTTTAGTGTTTTCTTATCGTTTTGTTTTTCTTTGTTAATATTTTTCGGTTTTCAGGTGAAATAACAATATTAATTAATGATTCGATAACTTGAAGTGTATGCGTGAAGCCTAATTTTTTTTATGGGTAATTATTTTATATTATATCGCAATAGGAATCAAAACTTTTATTGACAGAAATTGATAACTTCTAATGCATCGATAAATTAGGTTGACAATGTTAAAAGCATGATGAAGTTAGGCTTTACCTAATATACTTTCATGGTTCAAAATATATTTTAGATTTTAAAAAAATATTTATCTAATATTAATTTCCTTAATTAAAAAAATATATTATTTTTGGTTTTGTAAGGGATATTTAAAAATGGAGAATTTTGTTTGAAAGAAATAAATCTGAATTTCGAAGAATATTAGAAGTGTAAAGAAAGCATTTTATCCTAATTTTTTTATGGGGTTGCTTTCCATTTATATATGTTTGACTTCAATTATTGATCTATTTAAAAATAATTATATAATTATGCATGGCGAATACGAATATTTAAAGACAAGTATTAAAAACCTTTATGATATTTATTTTATGATTTATAGGTGAAACAACTTTTATTTAATTTTCAGCAGCAAAGTTCAAACTCTAATTTAAAAAAAATGAAATTAAAAAAAGAAAAATACTCTCAGATGCGAAAATTTCTTGCACTGACTTAACTAAATCATGTTGAAAAGATTAACGCAATGATGATGATAACATATATACATACATGAAAATACACGAATGTGGAAGATGTATGAGGGTACATACTATCACATGACGTGGCAAACACTGTGAAAAGAAGCGTGAGGAAAATATCTTGCCACGCACACAACTTCTATGAACTCTCCTAAAGATCTTCTCTTCGCTTCCTTTCTCTTCCTCTCTCATTGTCTCTCACCATAACCAACCACCACCACAGCTTCTTCATTTTTTCTTCCATAACTTTTTTATCATTATTTTCACAAATCAATACCAAAACTTCATTCCCTAGCTGCGTCGTTTCTCCTTCTAAATCAGAGAACTGTTTTTCCATCAGTTGATTCAATTCCTATATACAGCTCGTCAGGTACACGCACAGCGTTTTTTAGTTTTATTTCTTTTATTAATTTTATGCAACTTTCTGCTGCATTTTTATCGGATTACATCGTGTTTTCGAGTTTTGTGGTGCTTGTGGAATTGTTTTGATTGTTTCAATTTTTTCTTGGATTTGTTAATATATGCATGTATGTTCATGCTGGGAATTGGTTTTTGAAGATTAGATGAACTGTTCGAAGAGAATTGAATGATTCTACCGGAAGTCTCAATTGCGTTAATGTACTTTTTTTCTGTTCTTGCTCTGTTTTATATAACTCCTTCTGGGCTTTGTATCTGCAACAATTTTTTTTTTTGATGCATCTTGTTTTCGAGTTTTTGGTTGGTCTTTGTGTAATTGTTTTGAACATAAAAGTGGATTTCACTTTTCTTTCTAATATGTGGTGCGATGAATCAGGTAAGTTATTAGATATTTTGGTGCTAACTTCAATTTTAATATCTACATATACACGTTATATATATATATATATATATATATATATATATATATATTCTATATATTCTATCAGCTAAATTAAGGAAAAATGAGGGATTCGGACCAAAACATAGCTCTCTTAAAATTATTTAAAAAATAATTTATCATTTGTTTTATTTCTTAAAAAATATATTTACAAATTTAAAATGTAGTACGAGAAACTTGCTAATTAACTTTTACAAGAATAAGAGGAGATAACAAATCCTTATAAGATTTGTTTACCCACTTTTCCTTAGAAAAAGTATGACAACAGCCTATAATGAGACACTTTTAGAAATCACGTATGTGTTCGTTAATATGTTCATATTTTAATATATTTTAAATATATAAATTTTGATTTATATTGTTTTTATTATGAAGTGTTGTAGTTTGTTCAAGAGTTTTTTGGATGAAAGTTGGAAGTTTTCTTATCTTTATCTTTTTTGTGTTGATCAACTTTTAAAAACATTGACAGGATTATTTTGGTCTTTTGGTACATATTAATGATGTTGAATTTGTCAAACCCCTCCACTAAATTCTTAACAATATGATAGTATTTTTGTAACAATGGTCCTTGAGTTAGTAGTCACCATTTATCTTGTCTTTGTGATCAATTGAGAGTTATTATATGAGTTGTTATATACTCAATTTCTTGAGTTGTTATATACTTAATTCTCGAACAAGTCTTAACTATTCAGCATAAATATTTTACTATTAAAGTTGAATTGTAAGATTTGTTCAAGGATAACGTTGTCAAGTCCTTCGAGAATTATTCCAACTTTGTTATCTTTTTTATTGGACGAACCATCCACACTCATAGACCACCATTCATGTTTTTCGCCGAGTTAAGGATGTTTTATGAGAAAATTAGCTAAGAATTAAACTTTCATTGGGCCACAATTTTAGAATCAAAATCTGAACTTGAATAGTTCTATTGATATGTCATTCTACCTATCTGACTTGTGTAACATTTGTTCGATAAAATAATCAACTCGAATTGTAAAAAATTTGAAAATATTGGTGGAGTCTTCATGTGGAGAAGATAAGGGTCAACATAAACTTCTTGATTATTTGATAGTGCTATTCAGTTGGGTGTAAAGTGCGACTCATAAAATAAATAGGACTTTGTTTGTTTCCTTTTGAAAAAACCAATACCAAATTTATTGTCAAGTTTGGTGCACCTAAGTGAAGTATGAACACTGGAATAGGTGGTAGGCTATCAAGTATTGATAGGGAAGCAATGTATTTTTTTTTAATATTCCAGAACGTTTCTTTGCATTTACCATCCTATAGAAACTTTTCAAACCTTTTCAACAATTTAGAGTAGGGTTTTTCCTTCTTTGCTAGTTTGGGGAAACCTTGAAACAATCACAATATTCTCATTAAGACACTGGATTCCTTCCAAGTTACTGAAGCTTCTCATGGTCAAGATCTCTTATGAAGTTTGGGTCAATCTTACACATATCTATCGGGCTTCATGCAATGAGATCAACATTCTATACCAAGGCTTTCTCTACTTATTTCCTAAGTAAGGGGCTTGCTGTTTTTCCACTCGGGTGCACTAAGTTGTTTGAGAGCTAAGTTGCAAATTTATCATTAGCTCATCAAACATGGGAAACTCTCCTCAAACTTATCTCGTGGATCGAGGTCAACCGCTTCGTCCAATGAATTGAACTAAGGTGAAAGCTGAACATTATGGCATTGGTGTTGAACATTGTGCTCCACATATAAAGTACCATCTAGAAGATCTAAGGCTTTAGTCTAAGTCGACCCATGAACCTAAGACATCTTTAAAGAATAGGAAACGACCTTTAAGTTATGAGTATAATATTTCTGTGCTACTATAGGATTGGCTTAAGAGTAATGACAGTCCTATCTTTTTCAGGAAACTCTCATTCCTTTAGCTCTCGATTGAGACCACCTTGTTCTAGTACGTTCAATAGTCTCATCTCGCTTATGAGTCGAGACAAAAGACAATTTGTATTCACCTTCATCTCTTAACCCTTTGAGTCACCTTTTAAGGAAAAAACTGTGATGGAGCTTAGCTCCAAAGTGAACAATACCTTAGTTGTAATTATTGACCCTAATGATGCTAGGTCAATAGACTTGAAGTCGGAAAATTAATATGATTTGTGATAATAGAAAAATGGTTCTTCCAAGACAAACCATGATTCTTCTTAACCCTTGACAGACTTGTTCCAATATGTCTAATATTCTTACATAATTTAAAAGTTGGGGCGAAAGACAATTTATGTATTCCTCTTCCTCTTAACCCTCCAAAATTTCTTTTAACAACAAAATCGTGACAGATTTTTAAGTTTCGAACAAACAATACAATATATAACCGTAATGATATTATGTCAAACATACTTCAGGTCAAAATATATATAAAAAAGATATAAAATAATTTTATATTAATATAAAATTATGTATAAATAATGTGTTTATGCATGACACTTATAGTAAAATTGATAGTAGATTTTGATAAAATATGATACAGTTAAAATTTCTTGAATAATATAATAGTTGGCAAAATTTATATGGAAAAGTTTAACTATATATATATATACCGAAAATCAGTTTTGAAGATTTGCTTAAAAGTTTGGTCATGAAGAAAATTGAACGTTTCTACGAGAAAATATCTACATTAGTTAGTAATTGGAATTTTCTGATACATGTATTGATTTGTAATTTCACTGGACATTTTTTTAATGTTTATTATTTATTCGTATTTTCTGAAATTTGAATTTTGGTATACCAATTCTTTTTTGGACACTAAAGTGAAAATATGTGGGCATGCTAAACAGGAAATGTTGAATTACGATATTTTAATTCTTGATTGGTAGCCAGCTTTGGCTGGATTTGGGTTGTTGGTTTTATATCAGAAGCAGAAAGGAATAAGTTAAGAGTTGAAAGTGAAGGCAGATTTCTGTTACAATGGCTGCTTCCAGTGAAAGGTGGATTGACCGTCTTCAGTTCTCCTCATTGTTCTGGCCTCCCCCACTAGAAGATCAACAAAGAAAGGTACCTTATAATGTTCATCATAAATATTTTAACTTAAGTGGTCTCTGATACAAACTGTAACTCCACTCCATTGTATATTAGTTTCCCACCTTTTGAAATTCTAATAATAACAACACTAATAATTTATTACAGCTATAAGCTCACATTAAGCTTATAGAACTAGAGCAGCTGTAGAAGGAGGGAATCTTTCAGCCATTTTGGTTGCAAGGAAAATAACCCAATCTCTAATGAAAGTAGCAGATAGTTGTCCTTTAGTTGTTATTGAGATGTCTCATTGATTACGAATATAACCTGCAATAATCCTTTTAAATCTTAGATTATTATATCTCTTTAGAAGTATCTTTTGGAATAGTTGGTTATATTACTTCTTCCAAGATTATTATATCTCTTTAGAATTATCTTTTGGAATAGTTTAGTTATATTACTTCTTCCATTTTAATTTATGTTAATTCTTTTCAAAAAATTTCAAATTGATTGTAATTTATTTCTTTCAATACAATAATTATAATTTTATTCAAATATTACTCTAAATAAATATTCACATTAATACAAACTCTTTCATTAGTCATAAATCAAATAGGTGGGAGAGAATATTGTTCAAAAATTGTTGTATTACAAATTGCAAATCAATTAAGTGGAACTTAGTATTTTAATTATTTATAGAAAAAAAAAAAGTTTTAAGGATATTTTGGTAAATTTCTTCTATTCTCTAACTTATTTACTGTTTTTCTTAATATGTGTTAGAAACCTTAAACAAGAGATAAAATGAAGGAAAATGGAGGGAATATCTATTTTTTTAATTATATTATCTTTCTACGTTACATTCTAATTTTTACCAAAAATTACTTGTAAAATTGATTTTTTTAACATTGTTTAAATATTTTTAAATCAAAATTATGTTTATTATGAATATATTTTTAACTTATATTTTAATTAATCATATTATATTTTAAATCATAGTAATTATTATTATTTAATTTAAGTAAATTATATTAATTATTTTTATTATAAGTATATTATTTATGTTCAAAGTAAAATTAAATTCTATGTTAGTTTAAGTTTTAAGATATTTTAATTTTCTTTAAAATATTATAGTTGTAATTTAAAAAATGTTGATGATAGTTGTAATTTAAAAAATGTTGATGTTACAATTATTCTATTATATTCAAATTTAAATAAAATATTATTTTGTTACTAAGTTTATCCATTCAAAGAATACGGTAAAACAAACGTGTATAAAAAATATTTAAGCCGTATATTTTCAGTGGTTAAACTGTTAGCATTTACTAATTTATTCAATTAACTCTTTTTTGTGAGTTACTGTGGTTTGAGTACTGAAGGCTTTAACTTGAAATTTATTCTTTGTATTAGACGTGACAGCTTTCAAGTAACAAACAAAAAAAAATTAAAGAACAAACTTTTCTTTCGGGGGATTCTTTCATGCGTGAAGAGATATTATTTCATATAAGTCTTTTTGAAGCAAACTTGGTCGTTAAGCATTCGGTTTACTGTAAGACATAGTCTGTGACATAGGAGAGCACTGTTATTTAACATTGATTAACTGAAATGTGCAGAGTTGTCTTCTGTGGCAGTGTTAATTTTGATTTTCATATATATA
>Ga0209489_103033_pt1 | contig 33360 bp, 15 predicted proteins | sample SiratrowhiteBW_FD_187527 | JGI IMG/M metagenome (GOLD analysis project Ga0209489, IMG submission 187527) | Root nodule microbial communities of legume samples collected from California, USA - Siratro white BW (SPAdes) (version 2) | ecosystem: Host-associated > Plants > Roots > Nodule | place...
CCAAGTCTTGGCCTATTTTTCTCATCGAGCAGTTCTGCCCATCTCAAAGCTTTTTGTGATAGTGATTGGGGTACCTGTAGTGATTCAAGACAATCAGTGACTGGTTTTAGTGTGTATCTTGGAAATTCCCTTATATCTTGGAAATCAAAAAAACAAGGAACAATATCAAAAAGTTCCTGTGAAGCTGAATACAGGGCAATGGCCACTGTTACTTGTGAAATTCAATGGCTAGTCTATCTTCTTCAAGATTTGAAAGTTCCTTTTGAGCAACCATCTCTTTTATATTGTGACAATGACTCAGCAAGATATATTGCAGCAAATCCAGTGTTTCATGAGCGCACCAAACATATAGAAATAGACTGTCATATTGTTAGAGAAAAGTTGAAAAAGGGTTTCATTCATTTGCTTCTCATTTCTACCACAGAGCAACTAGCAGACATTTATACTAAAGCCTTAGGTCCTCAGTCTTTGAAGATTATTTGTTCCAAGTTGGGTTTCATCAATATTTGCTCTCCAACTTGCGGGGGTTCAGAAAATATGGATAGAAGGCTTCTAGAAGGAAACTAATTATTTAATTTTGTCTTTATGGTAGAATCAAATTATCATCAATTCTGTTTATTTGTTTTTATGACATTATCAGATTGTAATAATTTTATTTTGTTTTCTTTATTTAGCTATACCTAGAATGGATACAGTACTTATATATATTCAGTTGTTTATTTTGAATGAAATACACAGAAAAACAGAGAGCATATATTCATTCTCATGTTTTTTGTTCATCTTTATTCTTCTCTTTATTTTCATAATAGCACTCAATGATTAGGTTTATTTCTTTCATTTTGTTGCCTTGCTTGACTTCTTCGAGGCAAATAATGAAAAAATTTCTTTGATTAGGAAATAAAGTTATGATGATTAATATGACAAAAGACAAATGATCTCCTAACTTTAAAAAGAGGTTCTGATTAAAAAAACCTTTAGTTGCGTTTTGTTCATTTTATTTATTGTTTTTGTTTTTAAATCAGGATTTTATGCCTTGGTTATGTTCAGATGCATAATGAGTCCGATCATATCGATTGGGGTATAAACTTGGACAAAATCTAACCGTGTACAAATTACTGTAGGTAAAATCATATTGTTGTTTATAATAGTGAACATGTTATATCTTACGTATTATTTAAGCGTATGTAGTTGGGCATATATGTAGTCTATACATTAATATAGGTTATCTTAAAAATATTACGCACGCACTCTCCTTACAAACAAGCGTACACGCACTTATTACTTATTTATTATACAGTAGCTATTAAATTTTCTTGTTACTATTAAATAGAATTTATCCTTTGTCCACGCTTCCATTAATAAATTTATTTAAGGACAAGTATTTATGAATTTAAAAATTTAGCATTTAGTATATAATAACTTGTGAGTCTATATATATGCAGACAATACGTTAAATTAAAATATGTATTTATTTTTCAATTTCAGTTCATATTCAGTTTTTAAATTTGATCAGAAAGTCTAACCCTGGTTGTGAAATAGGGAGTGAGTGGGGTTATCACAACCTGATACCCATGTTTGTGATTTTTATAAAAAAAAAAAAAATTACCATAAAAATTAAACCATTATTATTAAGTATGAAATTACTTATTATTAAACGTCACCTCTAATTATAAACGGCTTTTTTCACTGTTTAAAATCTTTTCGTTCTAAATTAATTAAAATCCTGACATAATGATACGATTTATTTGAGAATTAAAAAAAATGTCTATTTTTAGAATTTTGTAAATAAATTACCCTAAAATGGGAAAAAAAAAACTTTTCAAATGAATACTATCCAGATAAATACTTTTAATGAGCGTGAATTATGATAAGAAAAAATGTAATGTATATTTTGAAAACTCGTCCAATTTTCCCATGTAATCAGTTTAGAATATAATTTAGGAATATAACATTCATTTGTCAAGGTAATATAATTCGATTTTCTCCAGGTAGGCTAATATTTCCGAAAACTGATTTATTTGCCTTATCTAATTTTATTTTTTGTAATTCTATTTAAGAAAAATATGTTGGCATAACATGCTTGACACATTTTTTTTTCATCAGAAAAATATTAATAGTGAAGTGCTTAAACCTATATACATTTATATTGATTATTCAAAAGAAAAAAAATTAAAAAAAAAATCAAGAGCTTTGAAGTTATAATTCTCACCCTTCCAGTTGGTGATATTTCTTCTATGGTATACTTCAACTCCAGTCTGTAATTCATGCTGTGATGATCGAAACATTTCTTCCACAACCCCTTTTAAGAAGGCTTTAATATTTTATAATTCCAGTTCTGGGAAGTGTGTACGAATGTGTAGTTACACTCGCTTAATTTTTAGAAATATAGTGATTTACTAACACATTAAATATATTTTGTAAATATCAAACATAACATGTGAACATATTCCTATAAAATAACTAAGTGTATATTATAAATTATGAGAATGTGTATTTAATTTATTTTAGAAAGAACCTATTAAAAATTTATATCTTTGACGTAGTTTTCCAAAGCATAAATTGTAACTTAATATAACTTTTATGAAAAAAAAAATTGTGTGTCTACTATGGTCAAAATAGGCGTTTAAACAGCTGACACCTAAAGTGTTTGATTAAATAATTAAAAATAAAAAAAACTCGACCTCAATAGTTTTTCTATTTGAAATAAGCTGGTGACGTTGTTATTTTAGAAAAATGAACTAATAAGCATGAAGTATCTTAAAAATAGTAATTAAAAAGCGATGAATAGATATATTAAACGGGGTTTTGAAGTTGAAAAGATTTGGGTTAGGTTAAGAGGGTATGAGGAAGTGAGTTGATGAAGGAAAAGAGAGGGTAAGAAAAGGTAGTAGTGAGGCTCGTATAGCAGTACACAAAATGTGTCATTAAAATTTATTAGCCATAAAGAGAGACCCCATCCCCATGTGTAGAAAAAGAGTGAAATCCATGATCCCCGATCATCGACCAGCAAGTAAACAGCTAGAATTAATTTGTTGCTGCCAATGGCGTGCCTAATACGTGTTCATAGTGTGGCCTCACCTCACCTCACCTCACCTCTCCTCAACTTCACAACGTATACTACCAAACCAAAACCCCTATTCACCAAGTCTCAAAGATGCCAACTAAAGTCCCTTCCACCACGCGACTTTCCCACGCTTTATCTATCCCATTGCTTCAGGTTCAGGTTCAGGGTCAGGGTTCAGTTCAGCTTCCCTTTTATTATTACACTACTATTATTTATTAACCCCCCAAATCCAGAAAAAACAACCTTTGCTTTCATTCCGACTCACTCACACTCTCTCTCTCTCTCTCTCTCTCTTTCTCACACACCTCTCTAACCCTTAATTATTACCAACGACCACGCACCACAGCCACTTTCATCAATTTCCTTAATCTCCACATAACATCACCTACAACAGCAACAGCACAACCAACCAACAAGTTCCTTCTATGTGCCTCCCTACAACTACAACTACTACTACTACTAATTCTACATGGATGACAACCCTTTTGGAAACCTGCCACCTCCACCAATACAACTCCCTGATAACTTCCCTCTATCTTCCTCCTCTTCGCCAACCCCAACCACGTCCTCTCCCTCTCCCACTCCTTCCGCCGCCGTCCGCTACAGGGGCACGCGCTGCCGTAGCGGTAAGTGGGTCTCCGAGATAAGGGAGCCACGTAAAACCAAGCGCATTTGGCTCGGGACTTACCCGGCAGCGGAAATGGCTGCGGCGGCTTATGATGTAGCGGCTCTCGCGTTGAAGGGACCCGACACGCCCCTTAACTTCCCCAATTCCATACTCTCGTACCCGATTCCCGCGTCATTGTCCGCCACCGATATTCGCGCGGCTGCTGCTGCAGCCGCGCAGGCTAGGATCGTGAGGGCGCCGCAGGAGAGTGGGCAAGTTGTAAACCCTGATATTGGACAGGAGTTGGAGAGGCGTGAGGAGTACTATGATGAGGATGAGTTGTTGAACATGCCGAATTTGCTTGATGACATGGCCAGGGGAATGCAGGTTAGTCCCCCTAGGATCACTTCCTTTTCTTCTGATGATTCGCCTGGCAATTCTGATGGAGATAACCTTTGGAGTTATACCCTCTGATCATTGATTTCTTGTTGTTTCTATGAGTAAGTTGATTTGTTTTGTGTTTCTTTGGAGTTATAAGTTTCAGTCTTAAGTATATTGAATATTCAAGATAATGGCTCTAACAGGATTATGAGGGTATTTGTTGTCTCATCCTACAAAAGAAAAATGTTTCAGTGTGTGTGGGTGTGGGTGTTTTTGTCTGTGTCTATGTTTGGTTTGCCCTCTGTGTTGGTTGAAGCTGATTATGGTTTTGAAGGCTGCTGCTGGAAGGTTGCGTTGAGGTGTATATGGAATGGGATAAGGTCAAGGAATGAAATATGGTTACTTTCATCATGCTGGGTTTGGTGAGAGATGCCACCGTTTTAGGGAATGGTTTGTGTGATCCGTTGTGTTGTTTTGTTAGATCCGTAGTTCCGTACGGTCTAATCAGTTGGGGAACCTAGCTAGAAGGATTCTACTTTTGATCATGGGTCTTTCTTTCTCCTTAGTAATACATAGACGATTCTATACATGTGTGGGGTTTGTTGCCCTTTTGGGGTACTTTTGCGGCAGATTTGTATTGAATGAATAAAAACTATTTCTGGCAGTTTGTAGAAGTTTCTGGATCTCTCGTATGTATGTATCTAAGCTCTTCTAGAGAGTGATATATAGTATATAACAAATAACTGGTGTATCCATTCTCTTATGTGCTATGCATCTGGAGCCAAAGTTACACTGCACACAATGTTTCTGCTAATCATAACTTCTTCATACTCAATCAGAAACGGAAGCATCAACATTTAAACAGGAGGGTTGCTGTGTAACAAGAGAAATGTAAGGGTTTTGGTACAATTGTCCTTTGAACCACCAAAAGTTAAATAAGTTCGGACACACTATATAGAGAGATGAACTAAGAAAGAGTTTTAGGACAGTTATTCTCCTGGAATCAACAGTTTGAACAGATAAAAGGTGAAAGGAAGAGTTTCTTACAATTTCAAAACCCTTAAGTTTTCGAGGGTAATATAAAGAATTCATGTTTAAATATGTATTAGGAAATGATTAATTTCAAAGTAACACGTCTCTCTTAGATGTTTTGCCATTAGATTAGAAGAATCAAAGATTGTCCTCTTTTTCATTCAGTAGAGTGACATCAAGAAAGATTTTCTGGGCAGTAAATATGATATATCAATATATTTTTTGGAGGTTCTTTCAGGTGTGTGTTGGTGGAACAAGATATTTTGGAACTCTTGATCTCCATAAGTTCATGTCGGTAGCCTTATATATTTATAGTATATGACTAATATATGCATGTTTCCGCTTTGAATAAGTAGCATTCAATCCCTAAATGATTCTGAGATCACAGAAACCTTGACCAATGACCAGACAAATTATAAGAAAAAGAACAGTGATACATCAACAAGGGTTGACAAACACTCCTTTTCATTTGGTTATGTTATTGATCTCGTAACATCAACTTAGAACCTCTACCATATGCACAACTACAAGGATTTTCTTGAATTAGAACAAGGTTTATAAATGCTATTGAAATTGGATCATGGAACAAGATAGAACGCTCTGGTCACACACAAACTCAATAAAAGTGTGTTACCTTTATATATATATATATATATATATATAATAAAAGAGATGGATTTCTCTTCAAGTGAACTAATTCAATATTGGAAAAGATTATGACTTTTATCAAGTGTATCCCAACATTCAATAATTGATGTATCATTGCTTTAGAAAAAAATTAAAAATAAATAATGTTTATGCTGTCACATAATATCAAAATCATTAAGGTTAACTGTGTAAAATTTAAATAGTCTACCTAAGGGAGTTTAAATTTCATTATCACTGTTTTTACATAAAAAGTATCATAAATTTATAACAATTGTTTTAAAATATTGAAAGTCATATCAAATATATTATGAGTGTATGTCCGTTATGAAGATATATTATTTTGTTAACAGGTTTTACTTTTATTCTAGAAGATGAAATTACCTACGATTAAAATTTATAGGCAATGCATAATAAAATTAGCAGGTAAATACACATTACCAACATTTCTAGTATTAACATACATAGTACGTAATATTTTTAACAATTTAGAAAGATTAGTATAACATACAAATAGGAAAGATTATTACAACATACAATTTAGAAAGATTATATATCTTAAATAGGAAATCAAACACTCAAATATCTTACATTACCACATATAGCAGCTTAAATATTGATTTCCCAGTTGTGCACATTTGACAACGACTTTTATAAAGTTATCTTATGTGATAAAAATGTGAAGTGTTGCTTATACGTGTATATATAATTTTTCTGTTAGGAAAGAGTAGGAAAGGGTGCACAGCAAAGGTAGTTGATGAATCTGGTATATTTGGCAGTGTCAACAGCATAGGACAAAACATAAACAAACATCACACACAGCATTTGTTTAACATTATGGTGTCCCACTCTTTTTTCGCCAGATTATTTTGTCAAGTCACCTGTTAGAATAATGATGGTCTTTTGATTCTCTTTAAGAGTCACCTAGTTGCATTTGATAAGTAATTATTTTTTACAGATATAAATAAATAAAAAGTTAATTTATGTTCATTTAAATCATAAAAATCACTTTGAAAAAAGAAGAAATAACTGATGATATTATTAGGATAAATTATTTAAAAATTTATACCTTTTATTTATTTTTAGTTTTTAATTGTTTAAAAATCTAAAAAGACATATAAAAAAATTCTAAAGTTAATTTTTATAAAGTAACTCTTCATGAAAAATAAACCATAGTAACGAATTGATTTTATTTGCGATGGGAGCGAGAGATTAAACAAATTCAGAGCAGAAAAAAGGTATGATACGTTTTTGTTGGAGGGGTGAAGGTTCATGGGAAAAAAAGTGAATTTACTTAGTAGATTAAAAATAGGAAGAAGAGTCATGAAAAACAAATTAAACCTAATATTATTTCATTTTCACATATTTGTACTTATTTTTTATTTTTAATCAAAGATTCCAATTTCTATTGTAAGTTTTAATCTATTTTCTTTTTTTATTTCTATCTATGATAATTTTCTTCTCTCTATGGAATACTAGCTATGATACAAATTGACACTTGATTTAGAGAATTTTTTACCAATAAACTAGACTTTTGAATCGATTATATTCTTACTCTCAAATAAAAATAATATTCTTTTAAAACATTAATTAGAAAAATGATAAAAGTTATTGTGAAGGGAATTTTAAAATAATAAATAATGATGTTCACTTATCATTTATATATATATATGTGTGTATGTGAGAAAATAAAGTCAAGAAAACATGTTTATAATGATAAATTTTCGTTATTGTTTCTGTTTTTCTGTCTTTACATGTAATTTTTATAGTTATGTAGTACGTATGATTGATTATATATTATACATTATACATGTTTATACCCATCCTTTTATTGTAGTATGAACTTAAATATTAATACATTAGTAGTTATTTCAATTATCAAATTATATTTTATTTTTTCAAATGACTAACTGTGTATACAAATCTTTTACTTATTCATCCTCTCTTTTGACATTAAATAATGACATTTTTTTACTTTGTTTTCCATTTCCTGACTTTTGGGTGATTTATCGAAATAAAGCTTAAAGAAATAAAATGAATTGAAAAGCAAAGAATCTTCTTGAGGAAGAATTATTGGAAGTTAATGAGATGATAATGGAAAGAAAGAAAAGATGTAGATAAGGACTGCACTGCTCAAATAACGACTAACTATAGATTTGGTTCGCTGAACCCAGTCTAGCCCCCACCTACCACTTAACACAACCACCAATAATAATTGTTCCTTTTTCACAATAATAATAATATTATTATTAGTAATGGTTCTTCAAGTGGCTATTCATAATTTTTCTAAAAGCTCAGAATAGTCACAGTAATCAGCAGTTATTACTTTTGTACGTATTGGATTTTATTGTCGTATTCTCTTTAATTATATAATTCGACTATTGTACTATCAATGTTCTGAGTGCATCACTTTAAGACATTTATACATTATTTATTAGGAGAGAGACTCGTGTAGGATTATATTTTTATTACATATAACTAATCTTTTATTATATATCTGAAAGATCCAATATTTTATAACGTTAAATTATTATTTTTTTATCCGTAAGAAATAAATTTATATAAATATGCAAAAGTGATGAATAGAGAACAAAGACAGAGTAAGAAACCTATCTGGTACCAGGGCCAGTATAGCCGAGCAACCTCCCATGATCATATCAAACATGCAAAGCTATTACAACTAATTCAAAATAATGATACAACAATAATTTTAATGTAAAAATATTATAATTCTTTTCTACATTAAAAACATGTATCAATAAGAAAAATAATAATTACAAACTATTCGAATACATAATCATTAGTTGGCTGGACCAGCCATAATGTAATCTATATGTGTTTCTAACTATTTCTTAAATATAGGATTTTAGGCTCTGTGTATTACAAACGTAAATAGTTCGAAGATTCAGATTACGTTAAAATTTGCTTAATGGTATCTTAAAAATGAAAAAAAAAAATCAATATTACTCATAAACCTAGTCATATTAAAAAAATATATAAAAAAACAATGTTAGTATATTCACTTATTACTTTAGTAAGTACAAGTTAATTATATAATTTATGATCAAATGTGAATTTTAAGTTGTATCTTTCTTCTTTTATTAATGTTTAATTTATTATATTTGTATGGAAAAAAATTTCAACTTCATCTCTAATTAACTACTTATATATATAATTTTAAAAAATAAATATTTTTTTTCTAAATATATTTTCATTATATAAAATAACTGTTTCATAATTAATTATTATTTAAACTTATTTTTTGCTCATTCTTATTAAAATACAAACAATAACATTTTTATAATTCATTATATGGCACTGTTAATTTTAATTTTTTTTCCAGTCACGTTATTCACTACTATTACAAAATTTTCACTCTTTTCTACTTTAAATTTAAACAACCTTATTTTATTTCATTTTTCTATTTCTTTTTCTATTTCTTTTTCTTTTTCACTTCCTCTTTTATTTCCAACAATTTACTTTTTATGCAGGAAGCAAGGTGCAGATTTTATTTATTTTTATTTCGATCTATCAATTTATGCAGATTTGAGCTTATGGAAAGGGGGGTGGTGAGATTTTGGCCCCCTGTCAGGAGTTGAAAACAGAATAAAGTCAGACATTTATAAATTTGCCCTGAAGGTGTTGTCATGTTGTCATCTATTGAATACATTTTTAGATATCACATTGTTTACCATGTATCCAATTTTGACATTATTTTAGTGATGGGATAGTGTAGAAGGAAATGCATAATCCATTATAAAAGCATACATAATTATATACCTTCTTTAGCATTATTAAAGGAATTAATGAATGTAAGATCTTAACTTCTTTCTATTTAAATTGAACTAAATTAATTTAATATTAATGATTTTGATTTTGTTTTCATGTACTATTCCATTGGAAAAAGGATAAGAATCAACTCCACTAATTTAGAAAGAAGTTAGATGAAGTGTAGAAAAAAATAAGTTAAAGAGATAACAAAGATTTTAAAAATAAATAATTAAATGATTAAAATTTTCATTTATACAGTCGAGATAAAATAGATTTTTAACTCTTTTTTTAAGAGACATCTCCACTAAGTTAACACAGCTTTACCAAAAATACTCACTAAATTTATGATAAAAATATGTATCTCAAAATTAAATTTTTAAGAAAGTATATAAAATATTAATGATTTTCTTAAAATCTATTACATTTAAATGGCATGTGTCAGTGATCATAAAAAAATGTACATCTAATAAATTTTAAATTAAGTATAATTGTTTGTTAAAAGCAAATTTTATAAAATATGTTATGAAAAAACAGTTTTTGTTTCAATTTTTAAGGTGTATATATTACATAATTGGATCCATTTCAAATCAAAATATACGTTGATGTCCTAAAACTTAAAAGAATGGAAATAATGTACTGAAAAGTGATAAAAAAAAAGTTGTCAGAGAATGTTAAACCGTAAACTATTAATTATATATAGTGTTTGAAATTAAACTTATGGTATTGGCAATGAAGAATTTGTAATTCACAAATAATTCATAATAATACAAAGGAAAGACTAGAAAAACCTTATTTCAAAATATATATGTTATATAAAATTGTAAAAATTCAGAGGGGCCTCACACCTCCAATGTTCCTCCGTCTCCGACTATAAGCAAAATTTCCACCCAGATGATTGTTGCAGAGTTAAATCACAAGCAGTTTTAATACATACAGCTATTCAATTCATCAAAAGATATTGGTGAATATAATGAACCTTGAAGCAGTGTCCATGAAAAGAACAAAAGTTAAATTTCGACGTAGTTGAACTAAAATCTTGTTTAATGTGAACATTTATCCAATAAGAGTAGAGTTGCAATTAACGTCAGAGAGATTCTATGACACTTCTATAATTGCTTTTTACAGCCATTTTTTTTCCTTTCTTTATCATTTTCGAGGAAGAATCTTTGCAAACTTCTTGAACTTATGAAATTTATGAATAGTCAATATCATACACTATATCCTGTCCTCTTCAAAATGAACTAAATTTTCGCTGAACATTGTTTTGATTGTAACTTTTGCGGTTACGAGATAACAGAAAGCTCGTATTGTGTGGTAGATATTTGATGGAAAGGGTGGGAAAAGAAAACGGAATCTTTTTTCTTTGAGAATCGTATTCGTATGGATTAATGATAGTTCAAAAGAATGATTAATGCTTCTGGGACGTCCATCGTACGTACGGACATAATTTTTGTTTCAACTATTTCATAAATACATATGAACATTAGACTTGTATGGATTGATATTAATAAGAAAAACAGAAACGTAAATGCGTTTACTTGGTATGTGTAAAAATAATTATGCAGTAGAGAAAAGATTGATGAGAGAAAGTGGTTGGGTTTTGCAGAAAAAGAGTGGGGTTAGTCAAAAAGGGCCCACTGACATATTTTGCTTTATTTGGTCGTTGGTCATTGGCATGGTGATGGTTTTTGGTTTTGGGGATAATTTAAATGAGGAGGATTCGGTCTTTGGGTTCAATCTTCTTCTTAAGGAAAAAAGCCGCAATTTAATGGTCTCCCTGGGCCCTATTCTGCACTCTTTCACCTCTCTTTTTGCTTTACACCAGTCACTATCACACACACACTTACTCAGTCATTTGTATTTTACTACCAAACAATCACCCTCTCCTTCCTACATAAATACGTACATATCAATTCGCAACCTTTAAAAGCTTTTTTTACCATCCCATATGCTTCATAAGTGAAGCATTATAACAGATTTACAACTCCACTTACTACAAACAAGACACCAAGATTCTCAAACTCACTTAGATGCCAAATTTTTTCTCTTTTCCTTGAACATCGGTTTGTGTTTGCCAATAACCATTTAATAAAGTCTTCAAATATAAAAGTTTGCCCAGTTATATTATTGTGTAGTTTTAAAATATTTTTTACTACTTATCGTTATTATTTACTTATCTGTTTAAAGTATATGCAAAGACAGCTTCTTATAACATACAAACAACATTTTCATAGATAAAAACTCACGTACTACCACATTATTAATTGAATCAATGTTTTACACCAGTATATATTATTATCAGAAACTCTCTTCACCGCCAAGTCTATGTTTTGTCTCTGCATAGTCATTTCCCTTCATGGTTCCTCTCTGGATCAACTTCCCTACCCTTTCCTTCTTTCATTACCAAGACCACACAAGGAGTCTTGTCAACTTTTGCACAGCCTCATGTCCCTCACATAACTCATCCTTTCTGTCCAACCCCTTTTTCTGCCAAGGCTACATTCCATGGTAGTACCTCTTTTAACTTTTTATATTTTGAATTGTAATTATTTAATTATTTTACAAGTAAGAAGTTAACTAGTGTTTAGATTTAATTAATTATTATTAATACAATTAACTTTGGTTGAACGGGTATATAACTTGGTTAAAATTTAGGAATATAATACAATGTATTATACGTTAGGTTTAGTTAAGTTATTTAGTTATGTTATAAATTTATTACAATCCTTTAGATAACATGATATATGTTATTTTCTTATTTATTATTATAAATGTGTGTAAGATAATATTGATTTAGGGTTTAGGGTTTATGATAATATATATTTAGATATTGGTTATTGTCTGTTGTCCTATGTGAAAAATTTAAATAACAAAGAAGACTCACTTGAATTGTATGGATTCCTTCTTCTCAATTCATAACAAAAGTTTAGGAATAAAAAAAATAGAATGTGAGACACATTCAATGAGTGATTAATGAATTCCAAAAAAATATTTACATGATTCTTTATATTAATGTGTAATTAATTAATTAGTATATATATATATATATATATATATATATATATATATATAAGTAAAAAGTTATTTAGAGACTAATTTTTAGTTACCAAATAAAATGGTTGTTAATTATGATCAAAATAGCTACCAAATTAGATTTTGGTTGTTAAATAACTATTAGAAGTAATGATTGAATTTAGTGACCAATTAAGTCAAGATAATTGGTATCTAACATTAGCTACCAAGATTTTAGTGACTTAATTGGTCACTAAATTCATATTTTGTAGTTATTTAGTAACCAAAATTTAATTTGGTGATTATTTTAGTCACAATTAGCAACCATTTTATTTATTAACTAAAATTGATCTCTAAATGGCTTTTTTCTTATAGTGATATATATATATATATATATATATATATATATATCTATATATATATATATATATATATATATTACATAATTAGTACATAGATAAGGTGTTTAACTTGGATCTCATTGATAATTGATAGTGATTTTAATGGACAATATTGTCATATGGATTTGTTCATTAAACAAAAAGTTCAATAATGAAAGTTGTAGTGCACGTATATGACTTTAATTAAAAAAATATTAAAAAAATTTATATTCATTCAAAATATTGTAAATTATCAATAACTTTTTTTATAAGTACTTTGAAATTATGTGATGTCTTAGGCGATCATATAACCTTGGTTGGATTTACCCTAAGATGTTTAATTTTTCCATCAAAACTATTATAATACCTTTCATAAAAAATAACTTAGCTAAAATTGATACATTAATAAAATAAGTAACAATTAAATTTTAAACACGATTACTACGTTAAGCTTTGACTAACCAATATAGAAAATAAAAAGATGTATATTATAAAATGTCTTTATCATATTAATGATTTGTTTTATCAATTACAAAAAGCAATAAAATTATATTGCTAAGATCAATATTTTTTAAATAAAAGACAAAAAAATAACAGAGACTTAAAGAGAAAGAAACAAGAGTCAAACAACTAACAAGGAAAAGAAAGCTATACTGGTATATATGATTTGAATGGATTTAAAATATGAAAAGTGAATGATAAAATAATCTCCATTATTTAATTGAGCGAAAAAATTTATAGAAAAATGTTTGTTGAATAATATATAAAGCTTATGTTTATAATATTCCTTTGTTTTCTTATATTCATAATATATCAATAATTTCCCCATTTAAATTATTTTCACATCTCTATATCTTTTTTAACTTTACAAAATAAATTACCTGTTTTACTTCTGTTCTGTCCATCCACTTTATTTCTTTTCACCACACATCTACCAATCTATCTGTGAAGACAAAAATGATTTAAAACGTCAGCTCTGTTGAAAAACAGTGATGTTTATTAAAAGTAAAGCTAACAATGAGGAACAAACAACGAAACATTATCTCGAACTTTGCAAAGTCAAATGGTAATCTTCATTAATGGAGTTCAAGAGACACGACTAGAAGCTGCATGGACCCAAATTCATTAAAATAGTTGAAAAACATATAATAAATTTTTTTAATGGCCCACCAAGAAAACATCAAAGTGAAAAAATGTTGTGGGAGCCCATTGGGATGGGCTTGCTTCAGACTAAGAAAGTAAAGATAAATCCACGTAATCTACGCGTTTCCGCGGAAACGGAAATTAATGCACCCTTCTGTCACTCTCATTACTCACTCTTTATTTTATTTTATTTTTTTATAACTTTAGAATCCAAAACTTACTAATTAAGAGAATATACAAATACTAGTTGTTTATTAAAACTGCTTCTAAATCAAGGTTGGCTCATACAATAAGTTCTTAAATATCTATTGGATGTCACTGTTAGATATTAGTATATTCTATTTTCTAAACTCATAAATAGAAGCTGATTAATATTTTCCACGTGTTGAATTACTTTTATGACATTATTTCATTACTTCTGACATAATTGTTTGATTTTTAAAAAAAATAAATTATGTGCATATTCTTTAAACAATTTCATTCAAGTGAAGAAGAATAATTACGAAGTACAATTCTATATTTTACTCAGTTTAAAATTATAAGATATAAATTAAAACAGTGGTCTCTTTATTTATCATAAAAGAAAATAAACTTTTTTAATATATATTTGATATCTCTTATTTTTAACTCTAACATTTCAAATATCAATAGTTCTCTATTGTTTTATAAGAAAAATAATGATCAATATTATTTAAAAACAATAAAACAATAAATAATGTATATTGAAAAGTAGCAGTTAGAAATAGGAAACAGTAGTGAAAATGAGAGAACGGTTATCAACTGTCAACCGTGTTTAGGACGCGTGGGGTGTCATCCAGAAACCAAACAGGTCATTAGTCAAACAAACGTTGGAAGGTCATTCACTTCTCTTGTTTTATGAGTCTCTATCACGTTTATCCACTACCTTCTTTTTCTTTTACCTCTAAATCTTTTACTCATTTTTTCTTTCAACTTAATCTAACTACTCCATCTTTATTTTTCATTGGGCCTATATTTGGGCCAACACTATATATTTAATGCAAATCAGAACCTAAAAATTAAATATTAAATTAGCTTCACATATTAGAGCAGTAAACTTTATTTAATCATTTTATTTATGAATCCATATTCCCGATAAAATTGATTTTTTCATCAGCATTAACTATGACCTTTTAACAATTTCGTTCTCAAAGCAATATCCATCGGTTATTTTATGATTTGTTCTTTGTAAAGGTAAATAAAAAATATATTAATAAAATGGATTTTCATCTCTGTTTTTTATATATTGTCTTCAGATTTAGCAAAGGTGAAAATAGGTCAAGACAGTTAAAACCTGACTGAAACAAATAACAAAAGGGATATTGTGAATAAATTAATCAGTATATTAGTTGAAGGTGAAATTGTTTGAACAACTATAATATTTGTAAGTAATTAAAAATAAAAAAAGTAGGTAGCAGGAAAAAAGAATCAAGAAAAGAGAAGTTGGGCAGTTACATGCATGCAGTACTAAGGTAGGTTTCATTGTTTTTTTGAACATGTGGTAGTGAAGTTCATGCATGAGCTGTCCATGATTCAAACATCACCTCCCTACGCAAAATCTCTGCAATAAATAAAATAATGCGTAACATTTTCAATCAAAGCGTCAATTGGCATGAGTTGTCTCCTGCTATATAACAACACTTCCCTCCTTTACGTCACACAAAAGGCCCAAAACTATACTAAGCAACAAACCCCTGAATCCAGAAGGAATCTAGGCCCAACCCTTTGACCAAGACAAACACCAGATTCAACACACACTCCCCCACTCTCTCCTTCTCTTCACCTTCCCCTTTCCCTTTCAGCCAGACCACCCTTATCCAATTTCAAAATCTAGAAAAAAAAAAATACCATTTTTAGGAACCTAAAAGGAAATCACACGTGTCAAACACAAAGATCTAGACAAGTTTCGTCTCACCCATGCGCCGCTTTCAATTCCTTAACCTTGGTCCATACCGTGGGATGAACAAAACTGCCACGCCCCCAAATCAGAATTGGCTGAACCTAACCCAAACTTAGCTGGACACCTGTGAGGACACTTTCCTTGAAACACAACCTCAACCTCTCCAATTCTCTATATATGTATAACATACTAAAACTCACTTTCCCTCCCAAAACCAAAACAAAACACAACCACAAAAATCAACAACGTTGGCTACTACTAGTAGTAACTGATATAACTGCCCCTTTTGCACACGTTGTCCCATTCACTCAAACGACTTCCAAAAACGAAACTTTCCGTCAGCTATCATGTTTTCCACCGACCCACAAACGACCTCGCCGGTGTCGGGAGGTTCTCGTCCGGCGCTGTCGGACGAGGAGGTGTTCCTGGCGGCGACGCACCCCAAGAAACGCGCCGGGAGGAAGAAGTTCCGGGAGACGCGCCACCCGGTGTACCGCGGCGTCAGGCGGAGGGACTCCGGCAAGTGGGTGTGCGAGGTGCGCGAGCCCAATAAGAAGACCAGGATTTGGCTGGGGACCTTTCTCACGGCGGAGATGGCGGCGCGTGCGCACGACGTGGCAGCGCTCGCGCTTAGGGGAAGGTCGGCCTGTCTCAATTTCGCCGACTCCGCGAACCGGTTGCCGGTGCCGGCGACATCGGATCCCCGGGACATTCAGAAGGCGGCGGCACAGGCTGCAGAGGCGTTTCGGCCCGGTAATGAGGCCGGAAAGGATGATGATGCGGTGGTGGAAACAGTGGCGACGGCGACGGAGCATGACGAAGAAGAAGGGATGGAGTATCTGAAGAACATGGTACTGATGTCGCCAACCCATTGCTTCGAGAAGGATGAATATGGAAGTACTGAAATGGAATTTGAGGACATTGAAGTTTCGTTGTGGAGTTATTCAGTTTAATCTTAGATTTTTATTTCCTATTTTGGGAAATAGAATTATTGTTAGCGTGGGACTAGCATAAGAGTATCCGTACTTATAATTTTTTTTACTAGTACGAGTGCTCATTTAGGGGTCCCAACTCCAAAACCCCCTGTTACGGATAAGTTGACACAAATTTAAATTGTGTATATATATTACTGTAAAATATTGTGAATTCTTATAAGAATTTTTAATTTTTTATTTGGAAATAAAGACTTATAGTTATTTTATTGATTTTTCATTTTTTATATATTCAGAGAGAAAATAAATAGATATAAACGTAATAAATAATAAAGTGTTAATTAAAATAATATGATAAGAAAGTGATAAATAAATTAAGATTGTTAATATTCATTGAGGTGCTTCTAATTATAACGTATTTGTTTGTATTAAATATTAGAAAAAAAGTTTTTGTTGTCAATAATATTTTACTCTAACTAATTATAATTTAATTTATAATAAGTTTTTTTTTACCTTAAAATCTTTCTCTCCTTAAATTTTCTTTGTGAGTAATTTAAAGTTTTAATAGTTCTATCAATTAAGAAAGTTATGCTTTCAACTGTTTTGTGTTTTGATTAATTTTGTAGTTTTTCTTTGAGTTGTAGAAGTTTTGCTATGTATCTAACTTCTCCTTCTCGTGTTATTAAAAAAAACAAACAACAAACAGGCGTCAAATTAAGGAAGTCATTTTGAATTTTAAATTAATTTTATTCTAAATCTAGATTGCACTTGTAGACGTTTAGTTTGATTTGGTTGCTAATGTCTTTGTCATGTTTTAAATCTGATATTTAGTTTGAATCATCAAATTGAATAATATTAGTGGTAGTAGGAAATTTGTGCACCAAATGAATGTAAAACTACATTTTAAATTTATTAAAATAGATAAAACAATTAGTTTTGGGTTAGAATTTTTTTTTTACAAAACAGAATATTGTTCGATCTACATATTTTTGGACATGAGTATTCAAGGGATAGTGAAGCACAATAACCATTAGTTTAGGTGTAAAGCACTATGTTTTGATAAACTAAGTACAAGTTTAAGTAATAATGTTATTTGTGGTTAGAACAGAAAAGGTATTACGCCAATTTTCTTTTCTATATTCAAACGATGTTTGACTATTTAAGTAATCAAGTATCATTGAAGTGATAAGATTCCTAACAACTTTTTAATGTGAATAAAGTGTTTTATCACTCAAACATTATCTTTTCACTAAAGTAATAGGTGTTGTCGCTCAAGAAATTTTACTTATAATTCAAGTGACGATATAGCTAAAAAATATGTTTCTTTCATAAGCGTATCATTGTTATTTGATCATGAAAAACTTAGTATATCTCCTATTTCAATTGATAAATGTTACTCAAATGATCTAAAAGTAAAGTTCAATGTATGTTTTTTTTCAATTAATCTAGGATTTGTGTGTAAATGTTTGATAATAAAATATTTAAAATTCTTGAAATTACATTTGAGTGTTTATATGTGAATTTATTGATTGAATGGGCGTTGAACTAATTTGTCGCATAAATTAAGATATTAGACAAAGAGAAACTACAAAAAATGCTTATTGTTATTTTACACAAATTTATTAAGACTTTTGTGTAAACAGAAAATCTTAAAATAATACTGTGTCGAGGAAAAATCTTATAAGGTGGTGGGTGAGAAACTACAAAAAATCTTAAGCTAAGTGCTAAAAACACAAAAACTCAAACATGATATTTAGCAAAAAATTATGCAAAAGGCAAGTGTTGTTTGTGTTAGACAAAGCAACACTATGCAGCATAACATGCTTATAAGATTATATGAAACACACATAAAATATCATAAAATATCAGACAATTCGCACATAGATTAAGTTAACCTCATAGTTTAATAAATGTCTATAAACTTATTCTATATTGTAGGGAATGACCACTACCTTCTGTTTGATCAAAGAGATTCATTTAAGAATAAGACAAATTACTATCTCTTGGAGTTCAAGTTATAGTTGTTTTCTTCGTCAAAATATAAAGAACTCCTCAAAGCTTTCAAGTAAAAGAAGATATATATATATATATATATATATATATATATATATATATATAGAGAGAGAGAGAGAGAGAGAGAAAGTCTTATGCTTAGAGCAAAGGTTACACTATGCTAAAATGTTGATTAGATGTTGAGCAATTCACAAAGCTTCAAAAAGAAATCCGAGAGTTGATAGTGCAAGATGATATGTACTAAGAGAGAAAATTTAAACCATTATATATGTTAATAGCACTAACACTCCACTAAATGACCTGATGATCATACAAACTTTCAACTTTTCTTATGTTAGTCAAGAGTAGCTAAAGAACAAAGAATACCCGTTAAGTTAGGAGTGACTTAAAAAAAAAAATACTCAAGGGAGTAATAGCCAAAAATGGTTAGAAACTCAAAGAATACTCTTTTAAAGGATCAGTCAAGAGTGATTGCAATTCAAAAGATACTCATTAACTAGGAATAACTAGATACAAAAAATAGAAATGACTTGAATAAAGAATATTCAAGGGGTTAGCTAGGAGTAATTATGAACTTAAACAATACTTAGTTAAGTCAAGAGTGACTAGATATATGTCCAAAGAATATCCTATTCTACTTCGTAGTAGTCTGCCTAGTTGAATTTGTCTATTGGCCAATTACTGGATGTAATATGTTATAACAAATGAACTAATATAAATAATTATGTATGTTTTTTTTTTTTTTTATCTCCTTTATCTTATATGTTTTTATCTTCTGTTCTAACTTAAGAAAGAGAGTTAGTGTGAGAATATATATTAAAAATGTTTTTTTTATCAAAGTACTTTTAGATTAAATATTTAAATATGTACATGTAGTGACTATCATCTTATCACTTTTTAAATTAAATTAAAAAATATATTAATTAAGTGATTTAGTTTAAGTGCAAAATAACTTCTCAAACAAAACACCTACATCTAAAATAAGTTTTCAAATATGTATAGATCAAATAGGTTATAAAGTATTGAGATAACATCATCAATATTTTATTTTATTAGACGTAATTTATTAAAAAAACATTTATGAAAAGACACTTGATTAAGTTAATCTATTCTGGTATTCACGGGTCATAAACACGCTTGATTATTTCCATATTATTCGCAAACCATAATTTACGTATGTTTTTAATACTCTTATTATATTTTTATGAAACATTTCGGTTTTAAAGCTTTTAACTTGTATTATCTCTTTTTGTCTTCACTCTTTTATTACTATTTATTGTTATTTATCTTATATTCTTAGACCCCAAAATCATTTTTCATCAAATATCATTACTTTGTATTTATTTACCAATTTTACTGTTTTACTAAATATAATTAATTTAAGTAGCTTAACATGTTTGAATTAATCAAATATATATATCAAATTAAATGAAAAAATTATCACCATCGATCATCAATATAATACATGTTTAATTTCAATTGAAAAGATCAAAAGAATTTTTCCTCTCAAAACAGCAAACTACTTTATTTTATACATTAGAAATTTGCAAATAGAGAAAAAAGAAAGTTCTTCATCGTTTTCTTTTTTAGGAGGGGTAAGGTCATTGACAGTAAATTCATCAGTGTAATCTTATACTGATTTTTTTAACAGAAGTTACCATAGTAACAAGTTTCCTAACTCACAAATGTTGAGTTGCTTTGCCAACCATAAAAACAATATTTTACAAAGTCCCGTAGCATAAGCTAACCAAAATTTGTATAATATAGGAAAATAAATATAGTAACAAACAATATGAAGTTTGGCCAAAAAAATTACTAAGGTCGAACTGTAACTGAAGATCATGATATAAGTATGTAATTAGAAAACAAAACAAAAATTTGATCAATCAAGTTCATACTTTGAAGCTAGAGACTCAGACCAGCCGTTTCCTCAAGCAGTAAACGCTCCTTTAGGGAATCTAGCTTCTCCTGGTTCTTTGCTCGAACATTCGCTAAAACCTTCTCTTCATAACCTGGAGCACTGATAATCTTCTCTAGTCTTTCTATTTGCCTGCATAGAAAAAAACACCAGTCTTAGTTGAAAGCCCTTAAGAAAAAGGAGAAGTAAAGAGCTTAGTTTTTTATCAAAATAAAATCATGTGTATTCTTCAAGTGTTGAGGAAATATTGTTCATTATGAAATCCATTTCAATAATTTCCTTCATTGTATGCTCTGGTCTCCTAGCCCTTTTCATTGATATCTTGCAACTGATGTTAAAATGTATTTTAAAAAATAACAGAAGATAAAACATACTTCTTCAGCTCATCTATCTTCTTGATCTTCACTTGCTCTGCCTCGGCAGAATTAGTTCCTTGTGACTCTAGATAAACAGAAATGCTTTCATTTACAACAGCATCAGCATATCCAGATGGAACAGCATCAGTTTCAGAGATTACCTGTGAATCATATAATCGATCATTAAAAGTGAAAAAAATGCCAATCAAGTAAAATACAGGGGATCCATGAGAAGAGAACACAAAAGCAAATTGTGAAACTTACTGTCAAAGAGGATAGATTAGCTAATGTTACAATCTCCAGTTGGCGGCTCTTAATAATCGCAGTAACCCCCTGTGTTCGGCAGAGAACAAAAGCCGGTCGCCTAGCAACATTTGCATCAATTTTAGAATCAGTAAAGCATGCTATGTAAGATTGAATAACAAACAATTGAAAACTTGAACTTTTATTTTCTGTTTCCATGTTTTATTTTTACATTTTAATTACAAAAATGTCACATTATTTTCAACTTGTTTCCAGTTAGGAAACACATTTTTTATATTGCTCTGTTTCCTGTACAAATAATTGAAAATAGGGATAGATAAAAAAACAAGGAGGTATTTCTGTAAATAAAAATTAAAACAGAAAAGCAAAATGAAAGTAAACACCCTTTAATATTTGACAGAAAGAAAAAAAAAAAATACTAGGGGAATATGTTGTGCTCATTTATGCAACTCTTATTTTACTTGACGATTTTTTCATTTGTCACTCCAAAAAGAGAGATTCCAGATATATTAGAGAAAAAAGAGCAGAAAACCTGAAGCTTTGCAAAAGAAAATGTTGCTTCCACATACCTGTCACGTTTTTCTTTAGCGAGTGACCTCAGAGACTTAACAGTAGACTCAATAATTTCCATTTCATTTTCCACCGTTTCATTATTCCAGCCCTAGTGTTAAAAAAAAAAAAATCTATTACTGAATAGCCAAAGTATGTTAATGCAATAACACATTCATAAAAACATATGAAGTTCTTAGACGTAGTTGAAACTTTCAATTTCAACAGACAAAGGGCTTGAATATTATACTAATTATGAAAAGCAAAACTAACCTCTACAGTCGATGGATAATCGCATATCATGATAGATTCTGCTCTCTTACATTCCTTGGGTGAAGGAAGGCGTTGCCACAATTCTTCCGTGACAAAAGGCATGAAGGGATGAAGCAATCGAAGGCCATTGTCCAGACAAAACCACAAAGTATCTTGTGCAAAGCGTCTTTCAGAAGCAAACTTAGGATCATTACCGGAAAAGTAAGGCTTAATCACTTCGATAAATACATCACACAATTGATACTGCCACCAAGAATACACAGCAGTGGTAGCTTGCGAGAATTCAAATGATTCTAGAGACTTCACTGTTTTCGTTATGGTTTTATTCAACACTGAGAGTATCCACTGGCAGCTAAATGGGAGAACATCTGGATTCAATTCTGCTGGAGGAATATAATCATCCCCGAGCTTGCTCATAGCAAATCTTATTGCATTCCACAGTTTATTACACCATTGGCGATACCCAACCACCCTTTGAATATCTAGGTTAATTTTGTCAGACTGAAATGGATGAAAACAGCACAATTAAATCACAGAAGTTGACTACATCGGTGAAGAATAGCCATATAAAAAACATGACAAGTGAATGACACCTGAGCTGTGTATGAGACCAGTGCAAAACGGAGAGCATCAGCTCCACATTCATCAATACCATTTGGAAAGTCCTTCTTCTGACCCTCTATAGCAGTAGCTAGTTCTTTAGGGTCCAGGTTACCACCCTCTAACCTCTTGTGTAGACCTTCCAGAGATATCCCATTTATCACTTCAATGGGATCAATAACGTTCCCCAGGGACTTGGACATCTTGCGCCCATGTGCATCACGAATCATGGGGTGCAAATAAATCTGCAAAGGATTGGAAGTACATGTACATCAATGAGAAAGATCATTGATCAAAATTTCTAAGGTTGGATAGCTTCCTGAATGACTGTCTTCACGAATTTCTTTTTAAAAAAATCAAGAAAAAAAAAAAATCTTAGGTATGCATGACAAAAATTCACAGTAAACGTGAAACACCATAGCACATCAATGAGAAGATCATTGATCAACATTTCTGAGGTATACAAGAGTGTTTGGTTAGCTTTTCTTTTTCAAAAATCAAGAAGAAGAAAAATCTTAGGCATGCATAATCAAAATTCACAGTACACGTGACAACACCAGAGTAACAAGCACAATTTAGTACACACAAAAAAGTACGAAGCTTTCCTAAATTGATCGTCATGAGATAGTGACCTTACATTTGAAAAAGGCACATCACCGCCCAACTTCAATCCAAACATCACCATACGAGCAACCCAAAAAAAGAGGATATCATGGCCAGTTTCCAGAACAGAAGTTGGATAGAATGTCTTCAGGTCCTGTGTCTCATCAGGCCATCCCAGCACAGATAATGGGAACAGACCAGAAGAAAACCATGTATCAAGAACATCAGGATCCTGGCCTAACTGAAACTTCTTTCCACTATACTTCTCGCTAGCAACCTTTTGGGCCTCCTCTTCATTTCTTGCCACAACCCAATGATCGTTATAAGCACCAAATTCCTGCAGCACGTCATCCTCCAAAGTAGCATACCATGCAGGTATTCGGTGACCCCACCATAGCTGTCGTGAAATGCACCAATCACGAATGTTTTCTAGCCATCTGTAAAACTTATATCATATGATTATACGGACAGTAAAGGTACGTTATAAGAAAAACAGATAAAGAGCAAGTTCCAACCACAAACCACTGATTCCATTTACAATAACAAATTCTTCGACAGTTTGCCTTCAGGTTTTTCCCAATACCCACTTTAGTGTAAAAATTGGAAGGAGTTGAAATTATAGGTTTCGGGTAGGAATGTAATAAAAGAGATACATCAAATAATATTGTAATATGGTGTTGTATACAAAATACTATTCATTGATTCTTAATTCATATTAAAACTAAACTAATAAGCCTTATTAAATGAGAACAGTAAATATAGAAACCACTATCAAACAAACCATTAAAGACACTCAAAAACAGTCTTCCGTACAATAATGACAGATATTTTCTACATATTCAAACACGAAAACAGTGACAATGAATTGAGTTGATTATATTTCTCAACAACTCAACTTCCTAAGTTTCAATCTTCAGCTAGAACTCTTCCAAGCATAGCCAAACCCATCAGAATATTTTTCACTAATCATTACGAGAAAATGATAAGAGATGCTAAAGTGTCTTAGCTACAGTTCAGCAAATAGTCTAAAAATTCAGACCAGTTAAGAGGAATACTCTGCAGGATGAATTGTACAATTACTCATTACAAGAATTGTAAAAGGAAAACAAAAATACAAGTACCTCTTCCAATCAGCCAAATATTGTTTTGGAATAATCTCTAGCCTTTTGTTTTCCTCATCAACAGCAGCATTAAGAGATTGCTTTGCCAAATCATTGCAACTGACGTACCACTGGGGCTTTATCATGGGCTCCACAACATCATTGCTTCTTGAACAAACCCCAAGGCGCATCTCATTGTTTTCAGATCCTCTATAAAGGCCCTAAATAAAAGAAGAAAACTAATGAAAAAAGAGAGCCAAAAATCATGTGCTTCATCACAGACATAATTTATTACTAAGATAGATATAATTACTAGTACAATGTAATACCTTTTACAGGAATTTATAAATTAATGATAGCTAAAAGAAGATCATATGCAACATAATTCAAAATAATGATACTAATTAATCTTCCCTTCCATCAGCTAGAAGCAATCATTAGGCAGGTTCCACAAACGTACAAGTGTACTTTCCAACAAAATATTTTCACCTATCTTTTGCTATTTCTCGTGAATCAAATAATAGTATAAACAATACCTTCTTCTGTAATGCTTCTGTTACTGCCTCTCGAGCTTTAAAACGTGGCATGCCCAAAAAATCAGAGCCACCATTGGAATTTATTTTCCCATCATCTGTGAAAACATTAATGAATTCAAGGTTGTGACGTTTACCCACCTCAAAATCATTTGGATCATGGGCAGGTGTAATCTGCAATCAACAAAGAAATTACCATAATGTGTATAATATTTATCACTTCAAAAAACTCAAATACAACTTTTAGTCATTCGTATAGAGAATACCTTAACAGCACCAGTCCCGAACTTTGGATCAACAAGAATAGCATCACAGATTATAGGAAGTTTTCTTCCATTAAATGGATGGATAGCATATTTTCCATGAAAATGGGTATATCTGTCATCATTAGGATGTACTGCAATAGCAGTGTCACCAAGCATTGTTTCAATTCTAGTTGTGGCAACAACAATTTCACCTAGGTTCCCTTCCACAGGATATGCAAACTTTGTTAAAACTCCAAATTCCACTGGTTTATCATATCCTGGAACCTTTAGTAGACTCCTTTCTTTTATATCAATATAATCCACCTGAATGCATCAAGCAACAACATGACACATGTAATATTGATACATCAGATGAAACAACCTAGAAGAAGCATTGCACACCTCAATATCAGATATTGCAGTTCGTAACACACAATCCCAATTCACTAAACGAAGGTCCCTGTGACAATGACAAAAACAATATTATCTCCATTCCACAAAAGAGCCACTTAGATTCATATAATTTACATATATACAAATATAAATCATGCCATATGTAGAGAACTTCAGCAGCACCCAGAGCTTAGTATACAGAATCTCATCAGCACATTTCAATTTAATCTGATTCACCACGTAGCATTTTATTTTAATTGATGTATCCTTATATTTGGAATCCAACTACCATCAAAGAATATCACAGGTTGTCACAGAAATGCAGTATTGCAATATCATAATTAAAATCATGATTCAATAGAAACTTCACTAGTCAATAAGTATGCAAGATCACGAGATATATTTGGTCTGTGGAGAGGATTTAACCACACATGTTACCAAAATGTCTTTCTGACCACTTGATTCATGTTTTCAGTTAAGATCCACACATGTGGCAGGTAGTTTATGCAGACAAATTCTGCCATTTAAATCGTTTTCATGCATGATTGAGTAACATCACACAGTAAACTAGATACAAGGGTCTTACAAGTTACAACTAAATTTCCTTCTGTAACTATTAGTTATCAATTACCAGGCCCCCTTTCTTGTTTCCAAATCCCAATAATGCACTAACTAAAGCCTGTCTTCTTCATATAATCAATGATCTCTATCAATTTGTTTTCGAGAACAAACTTAAAAACCGAAACCAGCATTGATGAAAAACCTACAATTCAGTGGTTATGAATAAAAGCATTAGACAGGACAAAACATATCGCAAATGTCCAACCTACCGATAGATAAGGTCTTGCTTGTAAAGCCTTACAAAAGCCTCTGTCACAGCCTTAGATCTTCTTTCATCCATTGTGAAGCACTGGAAACAGAAAGTGAGTCACACACAAAATGGCATGAGAAAGAATTAATCTGACTTGGACAAGCTTTGTTTCAGTTGTCTTGATTATGTTGTCAGTTTTCTGCTCATGGATTCTACAAGGGTGATTCCATTTTGGACTAAACACTAAACAGGTTATACATTTACCTCACGAGACCAATCCAGAGAGGCTCCTAATCTGCGCAATTGTTGTAATATTGTGCCCCCATACTTCTCTTTCCACTCCCAAACCTATTTAGCCAGTATTCACCAAAGTAGGAAACAAGAGTCAGAATAAATAAACAAATAAAAGATTAGCAAATTATCATGAACCTTAACTTCAATGATTATTATATTAACATACCTCAGAGACAAATTTCTCACGACCCAGATCATGCCTGGTTAGTTTTCTTTCCCGCATTATCTTTTTCTCCACAACTACCTGTGTCATAATAATCATAGTTAACATAATTTAATTTCATCTCACATAAAAGATATGCTAAAAACAGAAAATGGAGATGTCATTAAAAAAAATACATAACTGAAAATTGAAATAGGCTAACACTACATTTAAAGCCAATGTTATGACACAATTGCCACATTTTAGGGGTAAAAATGTCTAAATTGCTAAATGCTACCTATGCAGACCTTAATGGCGTAGTAACAGCTTCAATTTGTCACAAATTTGGGATAGAAAGATATATAACAAAATGGAAAGATAACAAATGTCATTGTCTATCAGAAGCTAAAATTTTACAAAAATCCTAGTGAGCAAAATGAAAAAGAAAAAAAGAGTCAAGGCAATTGAGCAAATGGTTTTTGGTAGAAATAGTTAAAATCCGAGTACAAGTGCAAAATAACTATTTCCTTTTCTAATTCCAAGCTATAATTTAAATAGCTTCTGCTCTGCCACCCTACCAAAACATTCACAACAAATGATAAACTATAAAACAGTTCCGGACAATGGACCCGTGAAATTTTCTCAATTTAGACACAACCTGCGTAGCAATCCCAGCATGATCCATCCCAGGTACCCACAAGGCATTGTATCCAGACATCCTCTTCCATCTAATCATTGTGTCCTGAAAGCAATAAATCCAATGAGATTAACAGTTTAGAACAGCTAAACTTAAAATGGGGTATGTAAGATACCTCTATTGCGGCTGTCAGAGCATGACCAATATGGAGAGCACCAGTCACATTCGGAGGCGGCAAAACCTAAAACACGGCACATATAAGGAAGTTCTTAACAGGAATGAAAAGGGAGCAAAAAATGCAACTTCTATATATCATCAAATTTATGGGCTGTGCAGTGCAGCCACTTTAGACATCTTCAGCAGTGTAACCGCAAAAAAAATAACACACAGAATAAATATTTTCAAGAATAAACAAGGTCATGACACCATACTTTATTTCAAGTCCATAAGAGACTGAGATTAAATCAATAGCAACAAGTTTGCTAGCCTATTTCCAGAGTTTCATTTGATACCATCAAACAGCAATTTAAATACTACTGAATTTTGAGAAACTTCTTAGACTAAGATAAAACACTGTAAAACATGGACCAATATATTTCAAATTTTTATTATAAGGATCTCAAATTGAGAAGGATCATCACTTCTAAAGTTCTAATATATGACAATTAGCAAAAGGTTACTTCACGCTCTATACGTAAAATCTCAAATCAGTTACACACACCATCTAAGTAAACATACAAAAATGGTCTTTAAATTCTGATTTCTAAGGAAGAAAAATTGCAGCAAAAATACAACTTCACATAATGTCTGAAACCAACAGATATAAGTTCAAGAAGACACTCACAATAACAAAAGGTGGTTTGGAGCTGTTAACATCTGCCACAAAGTACCTTGATTTCTCCCACCACTCATACCACCTAAATTATAACAACATAAAAGATAAGCATTTCATAAATTTAAAGTACAACGAGCATAAAGATGAAATTAACACCCACGATTTCTCCACGGCAGTTGGACTATACTGCTTTGCCATTTGCCGAGCCATTCGCTTCTTTTCACCCATTGGAGTCTCAGGATCAACATAATCTTCAGGATTCTCATCCTCCGCACCACGCTTTACAACTTTCTTTTCACTTTTTTTAGAAGCATTGGATGATTGCTGTGCCTGCTGCTCCCATCAAAAGGAAGAAAACAAAGAAAGTGGGGATTGTAAAAATTATTTATAATTAAAATTGACAAAGACCACAGAGGAACAATAAAAAACATAGCAAAATCGAATCAAATGTTGCAACTGCACAACAGGGAAAACAGGAACTCTAATCACCTGAGCTTGCTTAAGAAGAAACTTCTCTTTCTTCAATTGCTTCTCTCTAGCCTGAGACAAAGCCATAAATTTGTGCCACAAGAAAATAAAAATCAACAATTGGGATAATGTTAGTCCACCCAAATAAAAGAAACTTGCTCACTAGACTAATAAATCCTTAAAACTTAGAAAAGCAGATTAAAAAACACATTTTTTCCTAAATCCCGATTGGTAAAACAAATGGGATAAGATGATAATGGGAAAACCTTTTCTTCCTTTTTCTTCTTCTTCTCGGGGTCCTCGGGTGTGGGCTGCACTTGCTCTTTGTTGTTGGCAGAGGATTCCATTGATGAAGAGTGAAGTGGTCTGCGTGTCCAAAGCCAAGAACGGCTCTTGTAGAATAGAGAAAGCAAAGTAAGCGAAAAAGAAAACCCTGAAACCTAGCTGAACTTAAGTCTTGTTTGTTTCCTTTCGCATTTCTTTGTTTCAAATAAAGAGTTACCTTAACTCTGCCAAACAACGGGCCGGGTATCTTCATTTGCCAACTCGCATGCCTTGGTTTCACTCTTTTAACAAATACTATTAATCAATCTGAGATTATGCAATATTAATGATAAGTATAATTTTAATATATATTTACACTTTATTATCAAGTTAACAACTTGCACTGCTGGATACACTATTTGGGCAAAAAATGTTTACCCTCTGATTTAAAAAATAATAATAATAGAAAACAGACAAATTTTTAATTTGTCTGAAATAGAATGAAAAGTTAACCTCGTCAATTTGACTAGGTTATATAGAAATTTTAATTTTATTAATAATTTATCTGTATAAAAGTAAAATAACGTAAAGATATTTTGACAAGTTCTCTTATTCACTTTTTTTTTCATCATCCATGGAACTAGACAGAATAAGCTTATGGCAGGACTTGTTTTTTTTTTTCCTTTTCATCTTTTCATACAATCAAAAGAAAGATATATTTTTTTTAGAAAATGTTAGTTTGACATTTCATTTTCTCTTACCTCTGTTTGATACTCTAACATGACATGTGCTGTCCCGCGTGGCAATGAAAGAGAAAATACAGTTATTTTTGGCTAAGTGGTTAACTCAGTTCAAATAAGTGGTTCGCTATGTGTAGTTTTGGAACACACACGTGTTTGAGGAGTGAAAACACTAAGTGGTTAGCTCAGGTCAAATAAGTGGTTCGATGTGTGTAATTTTGGAACACACACACATGTGTCTTAGGGGTGGAATGTCTAAGTGGTTAGCTCAGTTCAAATAAGTGGTTCGTTGTGTGTAGTTTTGGAACACACACGTGTCTCGGGTGAAATGTCTAAGTGGTTAGCTCAGTTCAAATAAGTGATTCGTTGTGTATAGTTTTGGAACACACACGTGTCTGAGGGGCGAAAACACTAAGTGGTTAGCTCAATTCAAATAAGTGGTTCGCTGTGTGTAATTTTGGAACACATACATGTGTCTCAAGGGTGGAATGTCTAAGTGGTTAGCTCAGTTCAAATAAGTGGTTCGTTATGTGTAGTTTTGGAACACACACGTGTCTGAGGGGTGAAAACACTAAGTGGTTAGCTCAATTTAAATAAGTAGTTCGCTGTGTGTAGTTTTGGAACACACACGTGTCTCAGGGGTGAAAACACTAAGTGGTTAGATCAGTTCAAATAAGTGATTCGTTGTTTGTAATTTTGGAACACACACGTGTCTCAGGGGTGGTAGGTTTAAGTAGTTAGCTCAGTTCACCTAAGTGGTTCGCTGTGTGTAGTTTTGGAACACACATGTGTCTCAGGAGTGGAAGGTCTAAGTGGTTAGCTCAGTTTAAACAAGTGGTTCGCTGTGTGTAGTTTTGGAACACACACGTGTCTGAGGGGTGAAAACACTAAGTGGTTAGCTCAGTTCAAATAAGTGGTTCGCTGTGTGTAGTTTTGGAACACACACGTGTCTCAGGTGAAATGTCTAAGTGGTTAGCTGAGTTCAAATAAGTGGTTCGTTGTGTGTAGTTTTGGAACACACGTGTCTGAGGGATGAAAGCACTAAGTAGTTAGCTTAGTTCAAATAAGTGGTTCGTTGTGTATAGTTTTGGAACACACACGTGTCTCAGGAGTGAAAACATTAAGTGGTTAGTTCGGTTCAAATAAGTGGTTCGCTGTTTGTAATTTTGAAAAACACATATGTGTCTAAGGGGTGGAATGCCAAAAACAAATACGTTTTCTCTTTCATTGTCACGCGAAACAGCACATGTCACGTCAGAATGTCAAACAAGAATAAAAGAAAATACAGTGTTAAACTATCATTTTCCATTTTTTTTTGGGAGATTAGTATCCTTTATCTCTTGGTTAATTCAATCTGTAAAGATTGTAATTGTTTTTAATAAAGTCATCTTTTCAGTTTGGCAAAATATCCCTCCAGTCGATATTGTGATACTAATTTTTCATGTTAAACTCGGATATTGAATTAAGATCTCTTCTCAATTCTACATTTTACATGCAAAAAAATTCAAATAAAATTTTATTTAATAATTACAAAATCAAGAGAAAAGTGATGATGGGTCATTGTGATAATTTTTTTTTTCTGTGAAATAGTTATTCGGTAAGGAAACCATATGCTTGAATTGGATATAATTACCATAGGTAACAAGTAACAAAGTTCTTTAAAAAAAAAAAGGTTTTTACAACATATTTTTATAATTTTGTTATGGAATAGGAGCAAGAAGAAATTGTTTCGATAGTTAAAGAATGATAATTTTATTAAGAAGTTGTATATATTCTTGCATGGTTCACCTTGTAGATTGTTTTGTACTAGTAACGTGATACTTTGAGACCCTTGCAGTTAAAAAATAAAGTTAGTTGCAAAGTCCAATAAAACTCGTACAGAACCTGATTCATAATAATAATAATAATCATGTGGATGTTAACTTGTGATTAACCAAAGTTTTAAGGCTAATTATATCTCTCAACAAAATTTTCTATACACACTAATGATATAAAAATAAAAATAAAAAGTTTTTTTACAAGATAAACTTAACCTGTAAATTAAAAATAAGAATTTAAATAAATTATATAGAAAAGCATTCACAAATTAGTTTATACATGAGATAATTTTAACTTCAAAAACATTTATGTTTTCAATTTTAATTTTTTTTATAAAATTTGTCCAAATAAACTTTAAGGTCATTAGATGTAAAAAAGTGGGGAGATTTTGGTCATTCATATGCCTTTCCATGAATCTCCAGGACAATTTATTCCCTTCCATTAAAAATTTGACACAACAAATATTTGGACATTTTGTTTTACACCATATAAATTTCAAGGGCACACTATCATTTCTAAATATAATTTATAGATTCAAAAATATTCTTTACCAAATTAAAAACGAAGGTATGTCTTGATTTTGACAAGTTGCAGAAGTTTGAAGACCGAATACTTATTTAATCTTAATAATCTGCACAAAACTAGACAATTATAAGCACATCAATTCATATCCACAATCTTTTTTATCATATAATCATAACTAGTCTTGCCTCATTTTATGAATACACTCATGCTGTTGTCTCATGATAAACTCCTACAATTACTATTAGCAAGTAATAACATTGCTGCTATGTTTTTTTTTTTTTTTATCTCAAAACAACTAATGTTTTACAGAAGATTTTAATATTAAGTACTTGTTTGTTTGTTTGTAGTAAATAAAATTTTGAGATATTAACTTATTCTCTTTTGAGTTTTAAAAAAATATATAAACTCATTATTTAATAAAGACTTTTAATATATTGGATTCGCTGAAGTCTAATATTATATGATTCCATATACTTTAAAAGTTAAGCTTATATGACATACTCCAACCCACACAAACACAAGTGGGTATTGCCACATGAGATACAATTGCCACCAAATAATGATTCATAACCTAATTGATCAACCAGTAGGAAGAAAAATGTTAAAAACGTAGTATTTTTTATTATCAATTAAAACTTGTTGAAAGTAACATTTTTTTTATTTAATAATTATGTCTTCTCTTTTTGCCAAAATAAATATTTTCTACTTCTATATTATTTTTAAGCGGTATTGATATTAAGAAATATTTTATTATCGTTATTTTAAAATTTTCTCTTGCACGTTACAAAATCTCAGTGATTGCATGTCATGTTAGCTACATGTGAATTGTTATATTTTCTTTTTAACAATAAAATACGTTTTTTTTTTATAAATATGCTTTTTATCTTAAAAATTTATCAAAGTTCAATTATAACTCATTTTTTGAAAAGAAAAACGCCAGATTTGAAAAATTTTTATTTTAAAAATGTATAATTTTATTTTCGAATGATTAAATAACGCTTTATAAAAAATAAAAAATAAAAAATATATAATGTTTGAGAAACCAAATGTGGTCATTTTGAAATTAAAAAAAAAAAAAAAAAAAAAAAAAAAAA
>Ga0209489_103035_pt1 | contig 33351 bp, 13 predicted proteins | sample SiratrowhiteBW_FD_187527 | JGI IMG/M metagenome (GOLD analysis project Ga0209489, IMG submission 187527) | Root nodule microbial communities of legume samples collected from California, USA - Siratro white BW (SPAdes) (version 2) | ecosystem: Host-associated > Plants > Roots > Nodule | place...
TATATATATATATATATTTTGTAGAGTTATGAATAATATAACTTTAATACTTAAATATTCGTTACTTATTTTATATATATTATTACAATTTAGGTACAAGTTTGAGAGAAAAACACATAACATATGAACTTTTGGACCTAGACCTATCCACCCAATACATAACAAAAAGGCATAAACACAAATATATATCACCAATAATTAAAAACGGAAAGAAAACAAATTTATTTTATTCATATATACACGAATAAATATATTTTTATTAAATAAATCATAATAAATTATTTAAATAAGTTCTAGTAACCATTTTTAATATAAATATTATTGATATCTATGAGTTATATCAATTCAAGACATACTCATGTGTTGTTATGCTCTTTGCATACTTACTTTAAACAGTGTATTTTTTTTAACCATTGTTAAAAACGTGTATATATTAGTGAAAGAATGTTGATTCCAACAAACATATTAAAAAGAAAAGAGAAAAGGAGAGAAGGAAGAGGAGACTCCGGTAGAGTACAATTGGACAAGTCGAGTACAAGGAATCCACTAGAAAATAGGCCACTTATCTCGTGGAGCCTAATTCAATTGTGACCATTTAAAGCTGCCATCAATTGTTTGGCATCATTTTCCACATTAATTTCCACTAATTGAACCCTAAAAGCTTGCGGGTCCTATGCATGTGAGTGAATGAAGAAAAGAATATTCAATGTATTTGTATATATCATTACATCAAGCCCATGCAATCTATCTGCCATCACGTGCATTCTGAAACCTTTGAAACACTAGTCACGGTAAGCCGAATTTCCTAACCTCTTCATGAAAAAGATGCATGGGTCACCCCTCGCCACCATAAACATATACATTCACATTTCGAAAACGTTAATTATTGCTTATGTGAGTACCAAAATCTGTAACTGTAAGTGTGAAATGATTGGGTTGGTTGCGGCTTGCTTTCTCTTTCCGTATCATTCCACCGCCCAAACGCCAGAATTTGGAATCTGGACAAAAGTTGTTGCAGGAACTCGTGAGATGTACAAGATAGCCTCTATTTAGAATGTTTTTCAGAATTATTTTTCCAAAGTAGGAGGTTTTATTGGAGTTGCTCAGAATTAAGTCTTTAGTAAAGCTAGATTCTGACCCTTTTGTCCAAAATTAGTAAAAAAGTTAGATAGAATTCAGTTTCTGCAAACTGAATTCTAGCTTGATTTTCCAATTTAAAAAGAAAACAGAAAATAGTATTTATTTTTTTAACATAATTTATGTTATAAATTTTGTAAAAGTAATTATATTATATTATATTATAATTTTATTAAACCTGCAAAGATATAAAAATATAAAAAAAACCTAACGACTAAGTGCTGTTTATAAATTTGTGTTTAATTAAAATTTTTATAGTTAATAACGATTTATATAAAATTAAATAAAACAATCAGTGAAGAAAAGTTTAAATAATTGAATTAAGAAATTAATATCAAGAAAATAAAATTGAAATTAAAAAAATATTAACTTTCTAAGTTAATTACTTAATAACACTATTGCTTTGAAATTAACGAATATATTTATTATATTAATTGAAATTGTTAATATTTTACCACTTTATTATATATTTTGACTATTCAAATAAGAATGTAGATTTAATTTTAAAATATATGAAAATTTTTAAAATTTTAAGTGATTCGTAAGAGGATGACCAAAATATTTTTTTTATTTAAGTATAAAAATCACAAAATTTTGTATTCATAAATTGTAGTTTCTATTAAATAAATTTTGTGGTTAAGAAGAAATTCAGCACAGACATCTCAATCTCCTTCCATAGCTCAAACAAATTCCTTATACAAACAATCATTAGTAGCATAAAAGATTAGGTCATCTATGTAAATTTGTAAAAGAAAATTATCATTCTTGACTTTTGATGGAGTCTTGACATGTACGCTTACTCCATTGTTTCTTCTTTAATATTTGATGTTGAAGATTGTTGCATGTAATTGTTGAATGGAAGCAAAAGCATGTGGAAGTGATTAAGGATGTTGAGCGCAGGTTGTGGTTGAGATGAAAATTGGATATAATTTCTAAAATGAGGTTAGACCAATACTTAGAAGGAAGTGTGAAAAAATATCTTGTAAAAATTAACTTGGAGCACAATTAAATCCTCTCAAATGAGGGGTTGACAAGTGTCAACACAAAAGCAGAACAAATCCTCTCTATTGGGAGAGTATAATGTGTTGAGGGCGTCACACATGGAGCCATATGGAGAGCTTAACCCTGACTTGCTTTTGACCAAACTTGGCGCAAACCAGGATTTTAACCCTAGAAGTGCCTAAAACTCTCATTAGGCTATTAACGGAATATTTACCATATAAAAATATTAGTAGATCAAAGATGAAACATTGGAACTTGTTTTACACTGGTATAGATAGGCTGATGAAAAGGCAGATTTGCTTGTTACATAAACAAAGTTGATTACCTTTTACTTTTTTTACTTTTCCCCCTTTTTAAAAGTTTTCCCTTATAGAATTATTAATTACTAATGTTTTGTCAATTTAAAGGTCAAACAATCCCTCTAATGCGCATTTCATTCAATGGAATCAATAATGACCCTGATGTTACAAGAAAGTGAACAAATTTCCCCAGATCTTATTAGACATCTGTTGGATAAGTAGGGAATGAAAATCAGGTAACATGCTTTACATTATCTATTTTTTGTATTTTTTTTCTTTTATTTATTTGGTAATTTGATTTCAATTTTTATGTAACTTGGTCCATCTGGTTTTATTTATTTTGCCAGACTATTTCACCTATGTTTTGGACATTGGGTGGAAAGAAATCAGCAACTATACTGCTAAGCTCAAGCCTTATCTCATAAAGGCATTGGAGTCTTCTGGTAGAGCTCTAAATGAGTTTGCACAAACATTAGCTGACATTTGACAATGAATCTGAATTCTCTCAATGTCATGAATCAAATGAAAGAAATAATTAAAATAGGATTTTTAATTTACTCTGATTATCATATATAAATATATTAAATTATATAAAGATCAAAAGATTAGAATCTTAAACAAAATAAGAGTTTTGGTTTTTATTCATCATATCCTTGTTGTTGTCTATCCTTTCCTAATGGTCAATGTATCTGAAAAAAAAAAGTGTGTACAAATTATTTTAAAGGTCAGAACAACCTATACAGAAAACTGTATTCTTTATTTTTTAATAGTTTAGAATAAAACATGACTATAGATAGTTATAAGGACTTTTCTATTTATTATTAATAATAATGAACTCAGTCCACCTATCTGACCCAATACATATTCCTATAATATAAATAATATTATTTTATGTAACCAAATAAGTAATAATAATCAAATAAATAATAATAATAATAATAATAACCAAATAAGTAATAACAACCAAATAAATAATAATAATAATAATTGTTACATAATATTTTAAGTTAATCATGAGAACAAATTATTAATTTATGTATGTTCACAAAATAATTATTCCAACATTAAATTGTTGTAAGAAAATAATGTTTTGTTTTACTTGCAATACTCCATTAGATAAACTGTTATAACTAATGTGATAGTCTTTCTTAGTGTTAATTTGGCTTCATATAGGAAACCATGAAACTAATTTAGGTAATGTTGTTTTAGGGGTGATAAATGCGTTGTAAAAGAAAGAACTATTGTAAAAGAGAAATTAACATTATTAAGTAATGAAAAACTCTGACACAAGGTCAATTTTTTTTCCTGGGAGGATGATTGGGGGTTTAAATAGACAATTTTAACTAAGTTAATGATTAAATGGTTTTAATCATTCAGAAACATGCCTAAAAGGCATAAGCATGCTAAAATCTCTAGGAAATGAAGCATATGTGAACCATGTTACTTGTGTTCCATTTATTCATAGAAGAAGCTTTGATCAGTATTTGCTAATAAGCAGTAATTTACCATTATTTTATCTCACTCAAGCTGTTTTTGTGAGTAATAACATTCGTTCATATGTTTTGTTATTTGCAACAAGCTGTTGCTTGATTTTAGTCCTTGAGTTAGATTGATCTTAAGATTGGTTGCGCTGTAATGCTTCAGGCTCAGCAAACTGAGAACAAGCTTAATGTTCGTAATGACACAAAGGAAGAACTTTATGATGTAAATTATCGTCTACTCTTCTCAATTAGTTATTTGATTTTAAATTTTCCCTTGCAAATACAATTGCAATGCTTGCTTCGTTAAGCATCAGTCAATATTGGTGTAGTATTAAACTTTTAACTTGATTCTTAATCTGGAAAACCAAGGGTCATGAACCCGAATGTTACTGGTAAGATCCAAGTCCAAATTTTGGATGATACAAAGTCAAACATAAGAGCCATAATGGATGAAGTTAGAAAGGAAACTGGTTTAAAAAGGAGATCACGTTCAAAAATTACCAAGAACTCTAAAAGAGGGAGTGCAAAAATCAAATTAGAAGCTAAAAATTTAAAGTCTCTTCAGAAACCAAAATCAGAAACTCAGCTGAATATTGTAAAAAGGAAGAGGGATTGTAAGCCTAATTCTATAAAGAAGCAATTTTTTTTTACCGTTTTGTAAGATGGAGTTGAAGATTGTTCGGAGAACAAAATTCCCAAAATGTAGAAATAAATTAAATATAAATTATAATTTCTTTTAAGTTTGAAAGTGTACTAGGATGTATTATTTAACTGATTATGATTATTTTTTATATGATAGGTATATGATCAAAGAAGTGTTACTAATAAAGAAACAAATGATCAACATCAAGAATAATAATTGAAGAATTTTATTTAGTTTTTCATTATACTATGGAGAACAAATGATACTCTAATTTCACTAATTTTAACCTTTAAACTTTGTTGTTTATATTATTTTACTTTAAAGTTGTACATTTACTTCTTTGTTTCTTTTATGAATATTACATTTAATTATAAATACAATTTTTTTTTTAAATTTTTGCCTTTTATTATATTTCATTTGATTCAGGATTTATATATACATTATAGAAAATACATTACATTAAAAAAAATACCCTAGATGAAATTAATGGGTGTTAATAACCACTAGCAGTAACAAGGGTTAAAAGACCCCCGAGAAAGTAATTGTCATTCTAGAGGTTAGCAAAAACCATTGGTAATCTGTTAGCAATGCTGGATCTACCTGAGGATGGACAAAGGTAACGTACTTAGGAGGGGTTAAAACCAACGGAAATACTAAATATAACCCTAGTTAAAATTCATTTATGTTGTAGAGTGTTTTGAATTTTTTTTCTAAGATTGCCAACTAAATATATGAATCATTCGTAACAAAATATGGTTATGTAGGAACAGCTGGCTCCAGAAGGGGGATTGAATGGAGCCTGGACTCAATTCGTTATAAATAGAAACTACCAACCAAGGCAAAAATATATAAGCACAGACAAAGCAGTTTTATACTGGTTCACCTTAATCTCTTAGGCTACGTCCAGTCCTCCCTTAAACAAAATGTTCAAGAGGTTCCACTATTTAGCAAATAGTTACAACGAGTACACAAACCTCTCTAGGTTATCACGAGTACACAAATCTCTCCGGGTTATTACGAGTACACAAACCTTTCTAGGTTATACCAGTCCCAATCTCCCCTTGAGATCAAGACCACTCAAGAATTAAAGAAACACTCTCAAAAGAGAGAACAATGAAAGCTTACAAGGGTTTACTTCACAAAGGTAAATAATTACACAATGGTTTCACACAACCCAAAACTCTATATGCTCTCTATAGCAAATTGACAATAGACACTAAGTATATTTTCTTCAATGTATTATATGATGTATTTCTCTTTTTGCTTCTTGTTCTTCAACTTGAAATTGCTCCTTTATATGTAGCTTTTTAGAAACTAGCCGTTGGGATGCTTGAACAGAGCAATCTTGACTTTCTGGTGTATGGAGCTCAAACTGGAAATATTTCTCTAATTTTCATATTGCATTAAACTTGATTAAGTCTATATCGGAAATAATTTAAAATAACATAGAGAAATTATATCTGGGATACTCATCAATAATTTGAATAATTTCTATTATGAAAGATTTGAACGTTAAAACGCGTCATGATATAAAGTCTGAAAATATATTTGGTTGAGTTTAAGAGGGGGTGAATTGAACTTTAAAAGATTTTCTAGTTTAAACCTCTGAAAACAATTTTCACAACTAGAAAACCTTTAACGAATCTCAATGAGTAAAGAAATGAGGTGCAGTAAAGAAATAAATCGATTTCAGGCACGAATGAATCAATTTATTTTATTGGCAGAGAGCAATTTACACAACACTCACAAAAATGACAGTTCTCACAGCACCTTATGCAAACCAATTTAATACAATTTTTCAGAGTAATGTTCCACTAAGAATATATCACACAATGTAACCAACAAATTATAATGCAAGAAGGAATACAAATGCTCAAGTTGGAAAGTTTATGATACTATGACATCTGAATCAATACCAACCAAGAATATCAAGTCCAATGCAACTATATCAAACACAGCAGTTCTGCAGTGACTCAATATAAAGATGATCAATTCCAAAGATTCACAATCACTTCAATAGTATCACATCAGCCCATCAAAGACAGTTTTACAAATCAGTATTGAGATACTTATGTTGAATTTCAAAAATTAAGAAGAATTAACACTGCTACTATCAAGATCAGATTTAACAACCACCAAGATTGAAAACAGATATTGAAATTTAATTACTACAATAATAGCAGATCTACAAATTATTCAGAATTCAATTGGAACAAACTAGTTGTGATTTGGAATAAAAAAACAAGGACACAATCTCTATAGAAGGATCACAAAACAATTTGCAATTTGAAGTTTTAGTATAATATCACAAAATCAGAATGCACAATCTATTTGCACAGATGTTACAGACCCTTGTGAAGGCAAAGTTAACCCAATTCAAATCACAAAAAATAGACCCAATGAGCAGTATAGAAATTAAACCATTTTTGTTTCAGATTATCAAGAACCAATTCAATTACCAATTAATTCAATGGGTAGCGCAAGAACAGATTAAGATAAAGGGAGAAAGCTCAAGAAAATAGAACACAGTTAATTATATTGGTTCACCCTTCGTCAAGGGATACGTCCAGTCTCCTTTGCCCCTTAAGCAAATAAAGTTCCACTAAATTCAATCAATTGTTCAAATACAATCAATTACACAATTCCTACTCCCTATAAGAATCAAAACCCACCAAATTGATAAACTACTCCCTGCAGTCCCCACTCAATTCAACAAACACACACACAAAGCTAATACCCGTAGCCTAAGACAGTACAATATTTCAGGTGTTTTTCAAAATTACAATCAATCAACACAGATCTTGATACAGAAAGGGATCAAGAATGGTTAAGAAAAGACTTCCTGATTGACGCGTAGAAGAGGCCTTTGCACAGTGATGAAGAACTCTAATGGCACAATGTTGGTCATTGCACAGTGATGAAGAACTCTAATGGCACAGTGTTGGTCAAGAGTTATTCTTCAAGAAAAAGCCCCAATTGATTTTGATCAAGAAATTCTTAATTGTCCAAAAGTGTTTTTCACAGTATTCTCAAGAATTGATTCTCAATCTTCGTTTTTCAGAGAGTGGTGCATGTTAGAAACCTTGTTGTTTTTATAAAAGAAAAGCCTCAATTCTGTTTTTCAAAATCAGTTATTTCAGTTATGCCAGGCACAAATAAATCGATTTCATGTATACTGGAATCGATTTATTTTTGTCCAGTGCAGTGTATTTCAAACCAGTTTGAACCAAAACTTAGCTAACTCATTTTGTTTAGATTTTTAAACACTTTTAAACCATTGTGCTGGCGGACTTCTCCTCAACTATGCATAAGTTCTTTGCCAATCAAGCTCACACTCACTCACACTAGACCAAGGCCTAAAACTCCTCTAATTGCTTGCTTGCTTTGTCTTACTTGGTTTGTCTTGCTTGGCTTCATCAAATCTTTAGTATTGTGAGAGTACTAACAAAATCAATTAATCACATCTAAATACTCCATAATAATTTGAATAATTTTCATTATGAACAAATTTGAACATTAAAGCATAATATGATATAAAATCAATTAATCACATTTAAATACTCCATAATAATTTGAATAATTTTCATTATGAACAAATTTGAACGTTAAAGTACATCATGTTATAAAATCAATTTAAATCAAATCAATAACATAAAAGTGAATAATAAAAAACTTATTTCTTCATGGATTATGTATTTGCTGGTCTAATAATAATAATGTTAACTGAGCAATGTTATGTAATAAAAATATTCTTATCCTTAATCATGTTACCTTATCTTTTGGTTGTCATCTTATCCTTTAACCCTGCCACTTATCTTTTATGGATTGGATCAAATTGATTAAAGGAACACTTGAGTCGACATAATAAATGCATACCTATCCTTTATCACTTCACCTTACCTCTTACCCATGTCACCTTATGTCTTTTGAATTGGATAATAAAAGGCAAGAAACTGAATATAATTAGATTCCACCTAAGAAGTTCAAATGAAACTTGAGTTAATGATAATGATAACAAAATTCACTATAAAAAGAGAGTATGGATCACGATCTGAAACATAGCAATAGTAAGAAATAAAAACTAAGTTAAGGGACTAACAACCTTACTCTTCAAATTTTGCAAGTAAGGGAAAGAATATATATATTTTATCTATTTGTTTTAATTTTCTCTTTTCCAATAAGGTGTTCCTAATCTCATTCTCTTAAATTATTTTAATTAAGTCTGCAGTACTTGTTTATTCATGAGTGTTGTTCTAGCTTATTGTGTTTAGGGTTTTCCACTTTATACATGTATGTCTCATGATGATTATGACGTACCTATTTAGAAAACTTGAGATGGAAGTTTAATCTTTAGATATTTAAATGAGTGAATATTATTCAAGATGAAATCATCTTGTATAGTTACATTATATAATTGCATGAAATACGGAGATACTTATTTATTATAACTAATAAGTGAAGTGTTTTCTCTAAATCTTTCTAAAATTAAAAAATATTATATATATATATATATATATATATATATTTTGTTATGAAATAGTATTATTTTTGTGATGTGGTTTTACTTTTTTTTTTCTTGTTATGTATGACAAAAAATATCAATTTGAAAAAAATAATAAATAGAATCTCCAAACTATTCTAACCCGTTTACAACAACCATCAAAACATATTTTTTGAAACCACTTGGATAACTATCAAAGTTTGACTTAATTCTAATTTGAATATTTCAGTTATTTAGATTGGGCCGTAGTAACATTTTACAGGTCAACACGTCATAAGCATCATATAACTAAGCTAATAACTAAAAAAATAAATCGTCTAGTAAAAGTTAAACTGTTAAAGAAAAATAAAAAGTAAATAAAATGAAGGACGTCACCTACGAATTTTAGTTGACGTTAACAATGGATCTATCATATAAATGAAAACCTAATTAGGAATCAAATGAAATGGTTTCTAAAGCTTTTGAATCGTTAAAATAAAATAAAATTGTGCGAACATAATACAAAACAAAGCAAATAGAATACGAATATGCATGAAAGCAAGTGACGCCATTTATCAGGAGCGGTTCATCGAGCTAATGTTAAAAGTTTAAGACAAATATTTTTTCCTTCATCAGAATACTTTCAAATCAACAACTATTTTTCCCTAAGCAAAAGAGTAAGTTGAACAAAAAAAAATAATTAATTTAATATAACTAATAAAAAAATGTTAAAAAACACTATCAGCGAAAATATTTCTAACAATTTATTGTAGCCCTTAAAAAATTTGCTAATATTTTTTTTTATATAGTGATTGATATAGCTTGTCGTATTAACTTTAGGATTGTAGCATGTAGAACGAAATAGCATTCTTACTTTAATAATAAACGGATAAAATTATCAAATATATATAATATATAGAATGATATTTCTCCATTTTGTTTAAATATATTACTATTTTACTTTTTTATATTTTTAAATTACATAAAGAAAGAAAAATAAAAACTATCCATCTATTAAAAATAGTTAAAGAAACTTCAAATACTCTACAATATAATTACATTTATTCTTTCTTATCTTTCATTTTAAATTTGTAATTTATATTGTTCCTCCAATATTATTTTTATTTAAAAACATAGATTACAAATATCAAATATATACAAATATTATATTTAAATAAATTATTTAAATTTACAAATTAATATAAACATTAAATTTTGACTTGATATCATAGAAAAATTGGTATTATTTAGTGATGATAAATAAAAAGCCATAAAAGTTTAATCATCAAAGGTCAACAACACCTAGCTTTAACATTTGTCGCGTCCCATTGTCCACTTCAAATTGTGGACGAGAATAATACAAAATCTTTATGGTCTGAGCATTTTACAAATATACCAAAAGCTTTGTCAACAATTCATGCGAAATGAGTCAAATGACGTCTGTATTCCGTTAATGCAAAGACGGCATTTACGACAAAATTTGAACACTTACCTTTCTCGTGGACAAAGCATAGAAGTTTACACGGCTTCCATATCTTACATTTCTTTTTGTATCATACACCATATCTCATTGATATGATATAAAGGTTGTCTTAAAGGGTCTGTTGTCGTTATAGCTTTTCTCCCTCGATCTTTGCAATAATGTGAACAAGACAATGTATGATGAATTGGTTTGGTCTGCTCAGAGATTCATACATGAGGAGGACGAAGCAGTGATATAGTTGCAAGATCCAATAAAGGGCATTTCACATTTGTGAGTTGAACAACATGATATGATGGATATAATATTAATGAACCCAAATAAGACAAGTTTAGTAAATTGGATTATAGTTATCTGCTTACAAAGCCTTCCAATAGTAAAGTTATACACTATGTTCTACCCTTTGGACTTGTAGCTTACAACCTTAGGTGTATATATATATAGGGTGCATTTGCTTTGCTATATATATACTTCATTCAATTGCAAATCTACAAGCTTTATTCTTAGCTTATTGTACTTGTTTTTATTGCTTGCTAAGTTATGGCTAGTACAATGAAGCTAAGAGCTTGTGTTCTCTTAATAATTGTTCTTGCATTGCTTGCAGTGAATGCAGAGGCAAGATTGGTCCATGAGTTCTCAACACTGAGCAAAAAGATTAATGGTAAAGTTGGCTTACGTGAATTGATGAACAATGTACGAAATGGTGAGAGGCACCAAAAGAGGTCAATGCTTGGTGGAAAGTTGGAGAGAGTTTCACCTGCAGGGCCAGATCCTCAACATCACTAGCCATCTCAAATTGACAAGTTTTTTAGGTGGCATATCAATTGCAATGAAACCTTAGAACAATGTGTTGCTGGTTTTAACATTAATAAAATAAGTTGAAACTATAAATGTACTATGTACTGCTTTTGCATTTGGTCTGGGATAATTACGAAAGAATAAGAGTCAATGTCGTGAAAAGAGTTTTGATTATGTAATGATTATATCATTTGGTGTTTATTTTAGATTGGTGTTCGTTTATATTTTCTTATTCGTAGGGACTGTCCCTATAATATTTTTTATATATAATGATGATGATCGGCAAACATTAATAAAATAAAACATAAAATAATGGGACCGGAATAGAACCCATGATACAAAAAAGAAAAGAATCTTAAGCAAAATGAAAGATTCGGAACTAACTATTGTTCTAAAAAAATCATACTGTAAAGTTATGAATCTCATACAACCAAATATAATTTTGTTTACTGTCACGGTCATAAATTAAAAGCTCTATCCACAAAAACGTAATTTTCATTCTTTAATAAAACTCCTATTATCCGAATCAACTAATTATTTGTCATTGTAGGAAGATGTATTATTAAAAAAATAACAAATAACAAAAAAGTATGGGAATCATATCAAACTTATGAAAAAAAAACTCAAGTAATGTAGAATACCAAACAAATCCAATTTTATTTTTCACATCTAAATTAATAAATCTATTCTCCCTAAATAGATGAGTCACTCTAAAGTCCATAGTACCACAGGACCATCTACCTTTAAGGGTCTAAGAAATGATATAAGTTGAACTAAAAGCTTGACAAAACAAAGAAAAGTCACACTAACCAAAACTTTTTAAAACCCTTCAATTGAACATATTTAATAGCAAAAATGAGAATCATGACTTCAACATAAAGTGCATACAGAATACCCAAGAAAGCAAAAAAACTCCCAAAAAATACATCCACAAGCTGCAAAACCAATAGTAGCTCTATCAGCATTGACTTTAATCCAACCAACTTCAGGAAAGCGCTAAAAACACTTTCACACGAGACAGGACCTTTCATATTCTAGTGCTAATGCCAAACTGTTACAAAATAGAGAAATCAGAAATCAGGTTAACCATATGCTTTCTGGAAGTGTTACCAGAGGTCGGGATACAATTCTTAATAACATATAAAACAATATCCATGCTAATAGCCTGCTGAAATCTGGTGAAATTTCTCATCTTCTATATCATCCATAAGGAAAAGGTAATGGAAGAAGTTTAACCAGATGAATAAGAGGACTACTATGAGCTTTAATGAAAGTAATAAATTCGTAAGATCAGAAAAATATTTTGAATCCAATTCCAGATAAAGGAAACAAAAGAAAAATTAAAAAACAAATTATCAATATCCTTAACTTCCAACCTGCAAAGAAAGCACGTGAAACAAGAGAAACACCTCTTTTTTTAGCATCTAGATCAGGAAAACATCTATGCAGAAGCTTCTAAAACACCAAAATCTTAGTAGGGCAAATAGAATTAGACCAAATAATTTTACTCCAATCACAAGTGGGATGGGTAGAGATGAAATATTTTGCTGCCTTCTGATTAAGAATACCATTATCCTCAAGTTTCCAATTTGGGCTATCCGAAATATCAGTGGTAGTCAAATGGTACAAAGTCTGAAGTTGAATATGTTGCAGCATATTATAAGACAAATCCCAAGAGGAACCATTCCAACCCTCAACCACATTACATGTAAGCGTAATCCTTTCCTGAGGAGTAATACCCCTCAAAAGAGAAATGCATTTGGAAGAACACAAAAGATCATTCCAAAAATTTACTCTACCACCATGATCAATAGTCCATAAAGCATTATCCAAAATAATATATCATAGAAAGTGTTAAATCTCAGGCCTAATAGAAGAAGATTGATAAGCACAAACCTTTACATATTTAGAGTGAAGGAATTTATCATGTATTAGACCAGACGAAGGTAGAGAACTGTATGCAAAATACCATTTAAAGTTGAAGAAGGTAAGCTTTATTCTCAATCTACAAATCCAAAACTTGCAAACCCCCATTTTGATTATGAGCACAAACAAACTTTCTACTTGTAGTAACAAGGCCAACTTTAAGCACATCACTAATCCAAATAAAATTACCTACCCATTTACTCACATCTCTTAATAGGTTTATAAGCCACTTATAAATCTAAAAACTGTAGGACATAATACCAGAGATAACAAAGATAAAAATTTGCACAATCATGTTAAGGCACTTACCTTTACAAGGAGCAAGAGCTTACTCTTGGCTCCATCAACTAAAGGTTGAAAAAATCGCCTCTTAGAAGCACTAGAAAACATAGGAACACCTAGATAATTAAAAGGAATAGTGTCTCATTAGCAATTAAAAAGAGACTTTTGCAAGAATTCATCCACTAGCTCAAGATAGAACCATAAACATGTAAGATCTGCATAAGATTGGTTAAAGATTTCCTATTGACCCTACAGAAAACAAATATTTCATCAAAATAAAGTACACGGTAGGAAAATACTTACCCTTAGGACCAATCATAGGAAGAATCTTATAAGAATAAGTCAACTGAGAAATCCCTCTACTATGTACTTCTTCAACTAAACAAAAAAGTAAGGACGACAAAGGATCTCCTAAACGAATACCCCTCCCACAATTAAAACAGTCACCCATATTATCATTAATTCTGATTGAAAGAAAAGTGTATTGCAAGATAAAATGGATCCAATTTACAAAAGTGGGGTGAAAACCATAAAGATGCAGCACCTGTAGCAAAACATTCCAATTAAAGGTGTCAAAAGCTTTAGAAATATATCGATCTTAATAACAACATTACCACCCTTATCATTTTTTGACAACATGTTAAAGGCTCAGAAGCAATACATATACAACCCTTAATAAGACATCCTCTAATGAAATCATTCTGATTATGAAAAATCACCTTGCTACAAACAATACCAAGTCTATTAGCCAAAATTTTTGACATAACCTTAAACTTGAAGTTTGGAACGACATTGGGTTTGAAGTCCTTGATAGCAACAACACCCTGAACCTTAGGAATGAGAGATATTGATGGAGGACCATCTGAGAGACCACATAATGAGCCAATGACAAAAGGTATGGCCAAAAAGAATGGAGATGAAGGCTTTGAAAAGACTTTTTAGGAACTTTGTACAAATTGTAAAGAGTAGTATAGAATGTATTTGACCAAGGTAGTATAGGATGTATGTGACCAAGGTAGTATAGGAAATTAAATTTTGGGCCTTGTATTTAGACCAAAGAGTATACTAGATTGTCTTGAAATTTTGGGTCAAAACCATAATCCTAAGAGAGAAAGCTAGTGCCTAGGGTTGGGGCTTATGTGGCATGCTCATGCATGCTTTCAATGTCACTTGCCACATATACTTTCAATGTCACTTGCCACGTATACTTTCAATGTCACTTGCCACGTATACTGCTATGTGTGGAGAGGATTCTCTCCTATTCTAAGATGACATGTTTCATCTTCTCATTGTAGAGACTTATGGTTAGGGTATATGTAGGGTTAGGGTTTGGACGTCTCATACATTATAAATAGGGACCTTGTATAAATCATTTTTCAGCTTATGAACGAGAATTGTTGTGTTGCCAAAATTATGTTAGTGCACTCTACTTGTTCTTGAGCTCTCTAAAGAATAATCTTCAAGATTCTTCTCTTGTCTTCTAAGTGTGTTGGAATTAAAAATAAATAAAAAAGTAAAAGAAAGAGTGATTTAGAGTACCATTTCTTAAAAGAATTATCTATCAGTGTGTTTAAAAGTGTGATTTTTTTTTTATTTTGAATTATATTTCTATACACGATTTAGCTATTTTTGTAAAAATTTTAAAATCTCCCCATTTCGATAAGTTTGATAAAATCTTATACCATGTCATTCCAGGGTAATGATATTTTAATACCACTTTTCACATTTCACTTCCATTTAACACTATATATATTATTATTTTATTTATATATAATATTTTATTAGTAAAAAATAGTGTTAAACTAATATTTTTTTTCACAAATTAGTCGAATATGTTGTTCTAATTTTCCTATAAAAAAAAGAAAACAATAACATGAAAAAGCGCTTGAACTGTCTTTAGTACTAGTAGTAGGATACGGGCCATGCTTCATTAAACCAAATGCTTAAAAAAATCATTTCTTAAGCCAAATGACAGATATTCGTACGACAAAGACGGCATTTAAGCCAAGAAAAGGAAATGGCTCATATGATTGTGGAGAAACCATAAAAGCTTTTCATGGCCCACACTATATTTATATGACAAAATATGGCTTTAAAAAGCTCTATTTAATGTCTAAAGGGTCTCAGTCGGTTCTGCTTTTCTTAATCCGCCAATAAGACCACCTAAGATGAATAGGATCACTTGGCATACATAAGATGGAAAATAAATCAAAATCCAATAAGGATAGGATTTGGATAATTTTCTTTATAAATATTTTTAAAGAAAAAATGACAAAACAAAAATAAATAAATTTCTACATGGGTTAAAATTAGCTTAAAAGATAAAAAATTGAAAAAAAAAATATATTAAAAAAGGTTTAGTTAATTTGAACTTATAAACATTTAAAAAAATTATCCAAATATACTGTTGACCTTGATACATAGGACAGAGGAAAGATAAAAAAAAAAAAAAAAAAAAGACATAAGACAAGGAATTTTTGGGTGGTACTTATCTGCTTACACGACCTTCCAATATGATTCTTGATATGCTAGTCCTGAAATCTTCCCCCATAAATCGCTTCAAGCCTTTGATATGAATATATATAGGTAAGTTGGTCTTCTCAAACACCAAGCTATTTCTCTAAGTGATATCATTTGAAAAGCATTTTAGGTTTAGCTAAATAGCTACTTGTTTTTCTTGTCATTTTTGTGTTATTGTGAGACAATGGCTACTTCAATTAAGCCAAGGCAGTTACTTGTTATCATCCTGATTGTTCTGACATTGATTGTCGTGAGTTCAGAAGCTAGAATTGTTCCTCAGCTCACAACGATGGAGAAGAAGATGAATAGTAAGTTTGGATTACGTGAACTAATCAACAATGTAAGAAATGGAAAGTGGCATGTGAAGAGATCCATGCTGGGTGCAAGGTTGGAGAGAGTTTCGCCTGCAGGGCCAGATCCTGATCATCACTAGACGTGGCAACTAATGAGTGCATGTTTGGTTTAAAATTTGGCAAGTATTTTTATGAATTTTTATATAAAATTATGGTGCAAGATTTGGAAAAGCAAAAAAAAAAAAAAAAAACACTTTTTAACTCTCAACTCTATTTCAAACATGTACCAAGTATTTGTTAGGAGGCTTAGGTGTTTCACTGTTAGATCAATCCTAGCAATGTCATTAAAGCCATGAGCCAATGAATAGTGTTGCCAGGTTTGCTTAACAATATTACCAATAAAAAGAATGAGCCAATTGTTAGATCTTAATGTATTTTCATTTCTCTTGCCAGAATAAAAATGTGGTTGATTATCTTAATATATGATTTTATGCGTTTAAATTTTTAAATTTCGTTATTTTTGACATGTGTAGTTCAACTTTCAATTAGAGAGAAAGATATTTGAACAGTGAATAAATCGGCTTTTTTCCTATTTTGGTATACTGTTCAATTTTAATTCCCAAAATAGATAGAAAAAATTTATTTACGGACAAATTCTGCCACTTAGATAGGCCTAATTTCAAATTGATCAAAATAAAAGTGACATGCTGGTGATTTCAATTAATGACATTAATTAGAATTGTTTCTCTTTCTTTAATCATTTTTTTAATTATTTGATACTATGATCCTTAAGTTTAACAATTAACAAAATAAATGATAATAATAATAATTATATAATAATTATTAACAAAACTATAATATGAATATTAAGAGATACAAATTTATTTTAAATTAAAATAAAATAGTGTAATAATAATAATAATAATAATAAGAATAAAAATAATTCTAATTAAATTAATATGAATTTAATTTAAATAATAATAATAAGAATAATTTCATACAAATTTAATTTAAATAATAATAATAAGAATAATTTCATACAAATTTAATTTAAAAAATAATTATTATTATTGAATTCACTTATTATTAATTATTATTATTATTATTATCATTATCATTATGTTATTTTGTTTTAATTTAAAATAAATTTGTATGTCTTAATTTTTTATTAAAGTTTTGTTAATTATTATTATTTTTTTGTTAATTATTAAAGTAACAAAAATAGTGATAAATAATTAAAAAATTATTTGTTAATTATTATTATATAATGATTATTATTTTTTTATTAATTGTTAAACCTAACCATATGAATTTAACTAAAATTATTCTTATTATTATTATTATCATCATTATGCTATTTTATTTTAATTTAAAATAAATTTGTATCTCTTAATATTCATGTTATAGTTTTGTTAATGATTATTATATAATTATTATTATTATCATTTATTTTGTTAATTGTTAAACCTAAGGATCATAGTATCAAATAATTAAAAAGTGATTGAAGAGAGAAAAACAATTTTAATTAATGTCATTAATTGAAATCGCCAGTATGTCACTTTTATTTTGACCAGTTTGAAATTATGCCTATTTAGCTGGCAAAATTTGTCCATTTTGGTAAATAGATTTTTTCTACCCATTTTGAGAATTAAATTTGAGAAGTACACCAAAATAGAAAAAAAGCCGAATAAATCAGGTCAAACTATAATCCGAGTGCTTTATCTATGCATGTGTAGAACGAAAGATGAAAACATCCAATAATTCCGATCGAATCAAATTCCACGATTTAAACTAAAACAATATATTTCAAATAGACGATAAAATCTCTAAAGATTCTCTAAATAAAAATTAAATCTTTAATTATCATGTTATAAAATACCTCAATTAGCATATTAATTTTCTAAAAATTTTTATGAACTTACGAAAATTTTTATTTATAACAATTGATATCGTTAAAATCATTATCCTGATAATATTATTATCTTTATTTTTTATCTTAAATAATAATAATATATTATAAATGAAACACTTAGGTTCCTTCAACCTTTTACATGGAATATATTTACTCTATTAAGTTCCTTCAACCTTTTACATGGAATAGATTTACTCTATTATCAATCCTATGCTTCCAACATTATAGTAATATATGACTCACTTTAACATTACTTAAAGTTAGCCTATACTTACATTCATCCTTTCATATTACAATAATTTAAAACAAATTACGTAAGAGAATATCAAGAAGCACATTCTTATAATGAAGGTATTGCCATCTCCAATCCATCTTTGGCTCACAATGTTACTCTATATAATGTGGAGATGCATGTTTAATTCTATGCATACCCACACCATATAGCCTTCACAATAACACTAGCAAGTGAGACTCGAGTTGATATTGTAATAACTTTTATCATTATGCCTTATATTTTCATTCCTTAGCTTTTATTAATTCCAAACCATGTTTGATAAATACATTTCACCTGTAATCACATCCTGTTTAGAATTGCATCTATTTTTGTTATGGTTGTCCCATGTGTGTTATCCTATTTTCGTTATGATAACAAGTATATCAATCACATATATAACAAAGTAATAAATATATTGTTCTATCCCATGAAACTTGTGTAATATACAACAATAATTACAATTATAATAAAATTATACCAAAGAATAGTTCTATAGTTTGAGTGTTTGTGTGAGAAAATAAATTATAAAAGACAAACTAAATATTTTTATAGATTTTTGTCAAATCTCTAATAGAAAAAAATGTTAAGGATCAATGATATGAATATTGTCAAGGTTGGACTTCATCATACCTCACTCTCATGTATAAAAATAATTACCTACTTTCTTAACTAATGTCGATGTCAGCCCATAATAATACCCAAATCCTGAATGAGCCTAAGTGATAGAGTTGATTATGATATTTTTGGACTACTTTTTATAACAAAATGAACTCTTTCTAAGCTTAGAATCTATTTAATTCTTAATTTTAGGTACTTTTTTTGTTAATAATTGATTATGAGAATTAGAAAATGGATTTTATTGCTAATTCCTATTATTTTGCTTTAAAATGAACACGAAAACATTGGATTAAGAGAAGATGGATTTAAGCCCTAAAGATGAGTGATTAAAGAGTAATTTGATGCAAAACAACTCAAGCTCATTGCCAAAACCTAAGCCAAGCTTGAGAAAACTCAAGAGAAATTCAGCGAAAATGCACCTAGTGCATGTGACCTGAGCTCGACACCAGTTGGGCCTGGACTTGTGGAACAACAGCAGGCTCCAGTCGCGCCTTGCGACACTGAGGCTGAGTTGGGCACGACCGTCAAATTTCAAATGTCATTTAATATTTGCTTTGCATTAAGGTTAGAGATCTAGAGCCATGAAAGACAAAATTGGAAATCGAGGAGAGCTTTAGGGTTCTTTGGGAGTGATTACTTATTTTTCGCTGTTCTTCTATAATGTTTAGCTTCTTCATGACTATGAGGAACTAAATCCATTGTTGTTGGAGTTTATAACTTACCTTTCTAAACTCTCATGCAATCGTTTCTAGTTTTCATATTTATGTCTTTTCTTTCATTTAGAGCTAGTGAAGAAGCCCCTTGATTAGAGATTTGATGAAGAAATTTCTCGGTGACTTGGCTTGGATGAAGGAAGACCTTAAATTCTTAGTTTGGGGTGGTTTTAACTTGGTTTAATTCTCTCATGCATTTGTGTGTGTCACTTGATCATTTACTTGCATTGCTCTTTTTCAAAATCAAGTGAAAATTATATTTTAAAATGGTTTTTAAAAATAAAAGTGTTGCATAGTAAAAACAACCTGTTGTTTTGCTTAACAGTTTTGATTGGCACGAATTAAATAGCTTGCAGCGCGCGTTTTGAAAATAACTCTTCGAACAAAAGGCTTTTGAATCAAATTTTAAAGATTTACTTGATAACTTCTTGGAGAGAAACCTTCTTGTGAGAAAGAGAGAAAAAAGTTTAACAAAATTCATCATGGATTCTCACTTTTGAAGAGAGCATAACATCTCATTTGATTGGGATTTTCGTAGCATCTGTCACTATGAAGAGATAAGTGACTCTCTTATGAGTTTTACACTATTTTATCTGCTGCATAATTGATTCTTGTAATTGTAATTCGTTTTTGCATCAATTTTTGGTTGTATAGTGCTTGAATAAGGTTTTCAAGCATTATCTCTTGTGTAATCTTGTAAAGTTTTGTTTTGGGTGTATTGTTTGCATCAAACACATCAGTAGAGTTCTGCACATTGCACTAGATTGTGCATCTTGTGTGGTGGGATGGCGCACAAGGGGTAGAGACAGTCTTGTAGGGTTCAAAATTGGGTCTCGTATGTATTTGTGTAGGTAAACTTGAATGATTTAGTGGAAATCTTTGCATTGTTGTGAAAAGGACTGGACGTAGCTCTTGTGGAAGAGTGAATTAGGATAAAAATAAATGTGTGATCTTCTCTTTCCCTCTCTCTTTACCTTTGTGATTGGTTCTTGTTTATTTGTAATTTTTCTGACATGAACAACCTATTGTTTGTCTGGACAGATTCAAATTATTCTCTCTAGCAACGTTTTTAATATGTTAAAATCAGTTTTCAACTTGTTTTAATAGTGGATTTTTACTACAACAAACGTGTGTTAGTTTCTTGACTATTTTGCCTTGTGTTTCTGAATCTTTTGGATCTGATTTCGTTTGGTAACTCCCCTACTGATATAGTGTTCTTTATCTTGGTTTTGTGAATCTGTTTTTCGATAGTTTTGGTAACTCCTTGAACTAATATTAGTTTCAAGTGTTGTGGTAATAACTTTGTGGATATCTAACTCATTTTCTTGGATTTGTTTGCGTTTTACATCACCTTTGCTAGTTCTATGATATATTTCTTGATATATTAAATTTGTTGCATTAGAGGTTTTACATATGTGATAACACTTTATTTTGTAAATAGTTTTTTCGTGGAGCTTTATTATCTCTAGTGCTTCTTTCCAAACTGTTTTTGGCTATTACTTTTGGCTTAACTCTTGATTGATCCTTTGTTGCACTATTTCATATATCATTTTTGTGGTGATTTTCATCAATCTGTTTGCCTTCATATCAACTATATTAAACTGGTTTTTGCATTGATAATTTTCTACATAACTGCTTTTTCATTTCTTGATAAAACATAATCTCTATTCTTAGTTCTCTTACATATCTAGCTTTCTATACTTGGGTGTTTGTGTTTATTCACATTGATAATTGTTTTTGGAACTTGAGCAGTGTATTCCTTTTGTGTGGATATTAAAATTGTACTGTTAATATCATTGGCCAAATCTACAACGTGTGCTTTGTGTGTATTGCATCAATAGTGTATATACACTGATGCAATATTAATAATTCAATCTGTTGAAATCTAGTTTAACTGGTTAAATTTTGCTACTCGTTGGAAATTTGTCTAAGTGATGAAAAATAATTTATAGCAGGTTGTTTTGATTTCAACCTGTTATTTGTGTTTTCCAGAACTGTGAGAAAACTATTAACAAGTTGATTTTACCTTTAATAAGTTGTTTTACTGTTCTATGCATACTTAGTCTAATTTCAACTTGATGTTTGCGCGTTTAACCTATTGTTTTCGGTATTCTCTATATTGTAATCATAGTTTAATAAAAATACTTATTCACACTTTCTAGCTTTCCAAAAAGAGTTAATAGTTCAATTCAACCCCCCTCTTGAACTTTGGCCATCATATTTTTCAACGCTTTCCATATACTAGTATTTTAATTCTGCGGTTATTGCCTGTCGTTTTGATTCGTGATTTGATATTTGATTCTTTGGGCATTGGGAAATATCTTCTTAATCAAAAATTGAATTAAAATACCAAATGAAAGCCTATGTCTAAGAATAGAGCAAGATTCGTTTGTTGTCTTAAGACCCTTCTGGTGATTGCAAGTTTTATTTATATATTTAATCAAGGAATTGATGATTAATAGATAAGCATAAGCTTATTCATCTAAGAATTAGGGTTTGAGTGAAATCGTGGGTTAACGTTGATTGTTGTCTAGAAAGAAGTAAATGTTTTCACACATGAAAGTGAAGATTGTTGAAGTTTAACCTTGAAAACTCATATTATTTATAGTTAATCCTTTTCTACAATTCAATTGTTATCATAAAAATATTTATTTTATTTTATTTTTTGCACATCAAACTAAATTATGGAAGCTTTTGTGAATTAATTTTATTATCATTGTAACTATTGTAGTATATTGCACAAATCCTTTAGAAAAGAACAATATTTTTTACTTGATACGTTTACAACTGGTGCACTTGCTATCATTAACAAAAATAGACTAACAAGTTTTTGGCGCCATTGTCGGTAATTTGTTTTCAATATATAACAATTGTGTATTTATAATTCTTTTATAATTACTTTTTTTGTTTTTTACTTTCATTTTTTTATACATTTAGACTAACTTGTTTTTTAGTTTTTAGTGTAATTTTTGTGTATACAAGGTATAACCTTCTTCTACTTTGGCTGATACTCAAAATTGTGAATTTCCTTCTAAAAAAAGAGATGACTGTTCAAAATCAAAATCAAAATCAAAGGAGAACTATAGGGGACTCAATACATACAAGAGTCCTAGGGACTTCACAAGCATTATAAGATCCACCATGAATGAGAAGATTGTTGAATGAAAACTTGCTCTGTTATAGCTAATTAGTTCTCATTAGTTTTCTGGTTTAGATCATGAAGACCCACACACTCATCTTTATACTTTTATGAGGTTTTTGGTTCCGTTAGTGTGATGGGAAAAGATGAGGAGGCGTTATTTTGGAGGTTGTTTCCCTTTTATTTGATTGGAAAGGCTAAGGAGTGGCTTCAATCACAGCCTAACCAAAGCCCGATCAATTGAAAGGGAGTGGAAACTAAATTTTTGTCTCAGTTCATTCCACCATCCAAGAAATATAGAAGCGAAGGCTGCCATAGGTACTTGTGTGCAAGGAACTAATGAAACATTGCATGAAGCCTGAGAGAGATTTAAGGATTTGTTAAGAAAGTGTCTCAACCACGGTTTTGAAGTGGAGATGAAAATGCGTATGTTTTGTAATTGGCTTCAACTATAGACAAAGATAATTTGGGTGCTTCATTTAGTGGCTCAGTTTTCTTCAAGATTGTAGAGGAAACAATCACAATTATTGAGTCTATTTAAAAGTTGGAGGTACAAGTGAGTAATTTAGCAAAACAATTGAAAGATCAAAAAACGGATTCAGAGCATTACCAAGTGGTTGTTACTCGAAGTGGGAGGGACTAATAGAGAGAATAATAATATTGAAAAAAACAAGAGAGTGGAGAGGAAGAAGACAAAAATAAGGAAAGAAATGAAAATAAAAATGAGAAAAAGAAGAAAAGAGAGAGAGGAGTAAGGAGTTCCACCAATGAAGAATCTTCCCTATCCTCATGCACCTTCAAAACAAGACAGGGAAAGACAATTTGCCATATTTCAAGAGACTTTTAAGCAGTCACAAATTAATATACCTTTAGCAAAAGCTTTAGAGCAAATGCCGACATATGCAAAGTTTATGAAGGAGATGTTGACTGTACAATTGGAGGGTGGTTGTAGTGCTATTATTCAGAAGTATTTTCCTTCAAAGTATAAGGATCCAGGTAGCTTTACTATTCCTATTACCATAGGTGCTTTACCAATGGTAAAAGCCTTATTGGATCTGGGAGCCAAGATTAGTTTGATGCCTTTGTTTGTGATGAAAATATTGGTAATTTAGAGGTTCAACCCACTAGAATGACTTTGCAGTTAGCTAACAGGTCAATCAAATATCCTTATGCTGTGGTGGAAGAAGTTTTGGTCAAAGTGGACAATTTTGTGTTTCCATTTGATTTTGTTGTGATGGTTATTGACAAAGACAAGTATGTTCCTTTGATTCTTGGTAGACCTTTCATGAAGACTGCTAATGTCATTATTGATATAGATAATGGGAAGCTTAACGTAAGAGTTCAAGATGAAGAAGTGAATTTTAGTGTTTTGAAGGTATGCAACATCCAAAAGACAAAGATTCTTACATGAGAATGGATACTCTGGATGAGGTGATTCTTTTTAATAGCAAGCAATTACACACTTCTATCCCTCTAGAGAAAGCACTTGTTGACACGACGTAGTCTTGGGATCAAGAAGATACGAATGAGATTGAAGTATGTTTGAGACATTTAGATTCAGTCAAGGAGGTTTCTAACCACAGTGAAACAATAGAGGAGCTACACTTGAATCTATAGGTTGATGAACCCAAGATGGAGTTGAAAGTGTTGCGACCCCATGTTGAAATACGGTCATGCGCCTTCCTCACATAACCTCGCCAACATCAAAGCAATCCTCTCCATCAAGGGTTGTCAAAAGATCAGCATCATAGGGAATTGGGAAACTGCCAACACAACGAAGATGTTTCTCTCTCATGTTGACATGCCAATAAAAGTTTGAGTCAGAAGTTGTGGTGGAAAGGTGATCTAATCTAACCATGGTCCCTTCTGCACGAGAAATGATGCTCGATAATGCAAGTTATTGAGTCAAAGTCGGTAGCGGTGGTGACTGAGGAACACTTGGAGGAACTTGCATGGTAGAAGTCAGAACGGATTCTGAGGATGGAGTTTGTTCAGATGTACCCTCCAAGCATATGACTTTGGGTCCCCCTATGATTAGAGATGTGGTCAGTGCAAGTCCCACCGTTGATGTTGAAGTCGTTCCACTTTTCTTCTACTTGGTTGGATTTTGGAAAGAGGCGGCCAGATCTCGATGTCCCCCGACCTTAGCTCGGAGTTTCTTGAAGTCAAAATCCTTCCCCATGATCTCTATGAAAATAAAGTATGTCAGTCAATAAAGACAATTTTATTCAAATATACAAGGTAAGTAAAATGCAGTTCATAGCTAGGAACACCAAGGAGGTCCCTGCTACTTATAGGTCGGGGAAGTTGTCCAATAGTATTTATGGCTTCTCTCTCCTTGGTCGAGAGTAAATACTCGACTCTTGATTTAATTTCTTGGGAATTTTCCAGTATAGAGGGAACCAAGGACGAAAGTCAAGGTGGAAGAGAAGACATTTTTGGCTATCTTTGGGGTGACATCTAAGTTTAAAAAATTTTGTCTTTAAAGTATGTGTAGGAAGAATTGTACAAGGTAAAAAATGAACCATCATAGGCGACACTCAAAGAAACCCAACCAATCAAATTAGCACATTTACCTTGGTAAAAACACATGAATATGTTTATTGATGGTTCAATGTTCAAGTGGTGGTAGAGTATCTGAAAACACTTCAGGAAAGCCCTGGGTGAAGCTAGCTCGGGGCACAATTAATAGTTGTTAGCATTCCTGCCTCAAAGTCAGATAAGGGAAAGGTTACATCGAATTCCTTAAAGAGGAACTTGTACATGTAAGTGAAGTTGTAGCTATTGGGTTTCAGTTTCATATAAACTCGTTCATCCGATTTACAATGTTTGACTACAACATACTTGACTATCGGCTTATCACAAATATTGAACAAATTCACTAATTCTTTGTTAGGTATTAAACTTAGAAATAAAAGTAGTTACTTCACCATATACCCAAGATACTTAGGATCAACAATAGGAGGGCATTTTGTTTTTTGTAGTCTTTTTTCAAAACATTTGAAGGTATTGGAGCGGGACGGTTTCTTTTTTTTTTCTGGGTTTAATGGTGGTAACCGTTGGTGCGGTGGCTAGAGCAATCGCAAGCGGAGGAAAGGAAGCAGTTTCTATGAGGGATGGAGAAGAAACTTCTTCCGTGGGCTCCCCCTCACCAAACAACAACTCAGTACGCTCAGAGGAACTTACTTCCCCAATGGGAGTAATCTCCCTACCTAATAAATTCCTACCAACATAAGAGGAATCAAAAATAGAAGAAGGAGAAGCCATGAGTGTATCTAGAATCACGAATACAGTGAAGAATGAAAAACGGTAATGAGAGTCAAACACTAAAGAGGCCCAAATAAACTTGTCCAAAAGTGAAGGATAACTGACTAAAGAATTTGAAAAGTTTTCTTTAAAAATACGATTTGTCAAACATGCCAAATTCTAGCGCTCTTAGGATGTTGCATGTGTTAGGGCTACGTAGCACAATCCAATCAAAAGGTAATAAACACCATCTAATTGACGTCATGGTGTGACTCAGTGTCTCCTCCTCTGCATTTCATTAAATATTTATCAAAAGATGTTCTTAAGGTAATGGTTACTTTTATACCGATTATTGTTATTTTGTTAAATCAACTAGAATTTCTAACATAATAAGTTGAATTCATAACACTCAATCCAAACGGATGGGTATATTAATCCAAACAGATGGGTATATTGAGATCAACTTGTTTATTCAACAATATGATTTACCTGTTATGAGCTAAAAAACTTATATACTTACTACAATAATAGAGATAGATTGAACCAAATTCATTTAAGGTTAGTGTTAACTCCTAATAACTAGTGTTAATTCCTAATAATTCTAATCACACTAATTAATTAAGAGAATTAAAGATTCTAAACCTCCGAAACTACCATTTAATAATAATTATATGTCTTTATTGGAAATGTCCTATCTTATGAATATAAACTATGATCATATTCTCAACCAAATATTTTACAACTTGGTCATGACTTATTTATCCTAGAAGATCTTTACTCGGGTCGGATAAGTAAAATAAAAAGAAGAAAAAAATAAATTACATTTTCTTTTTCGTTGGTTGAAATTTTAAACTTCAAATGAAATCTTGTAACATAGGGTTTAAGCTTAAAAGAGAGAAAAAGTGGGAAAGAAGAAGGCGAAAGTGGAAGTAGAACAGGAAAAGGGTGATGAGATGGAGGGAAAGAGATTTTTTGTGGCGGTTCACGTCGGCGCCGGTTACCACTCTCCCTCTAACGACAAAGCCCTCAGGTCCGTCATGAACCGCGCGTGTCAAGCAGCCGCTTCCGTCCTGTCCAGTGTAAACCAACCTTCTAACCTTCTTTATTTTCATTTTCAATTTCGCTCCTTCACCACTTTTCGTGTTTCTAGGGTTCGGGAACTGGCCTAGACGCCGTCGTAGCCGCCATTCAAGTGTTGGAGGATGATTCCTGCACGAACGCTGGCAGAGGCTCCAATTTGACCGAGGACGGTGGCGTGGAATGCGACGCCAGTATTATGGACGGAAAATCTGGAGCTTTTGGGGCTGTTGGAGCAGTGCCAGGTACTTGCTTTCTTATTACCACTCAAATCGTTGATTCTATCAATATGATGATAGGTACAAAAATTGAATTCAAACAGTGCCCTATGGAGAAATGAGAATGACTCCATTTGTATTGCTTAAGCTTGAATTGTTAATAATTAATGGCAGCGAGGGGGTGTTTGTTAGAACCTACATGGAGCTTACGGAAATAGCATAGGACTCCTTTTACAAGCTTCTGAGTGAACAGGAAATCCATGTCGTGAAATTCTCTAAGAGGTTATGGATAAAAAATTTAGGGTCTATATGAATACAAGCTAGAAGTGCCTTTTAGGGCTTCTCTGTTTGAAATCCTATTTGTACAAACTTCTCCATATAGACAAGAAAGTGAAATAAATAAGCCTTTTCATAAGTTAAAATTAATATTTGTAGAAGTTCTTTCATATAGTTTCTTGAAATTTTTATTTTTTAACTTATGCATAAGTTAATTTTAACTTATGGAAAAGTATGTTTTCTTGTTATTTTTTATTTTAGAAAGTGCTATGGAGAAGTTTGTCCAAATAGGTTCCTAAAACTTTTTTTCTAGTAGAAAATCTCTCAAAGCACTCCTGGCATTGTATCCGAACAGACTCTTAGTTAAACTGTTTTGTTGTAAGCTGTAAGTTGTTTTCATTAGCTATTCTGAGAGCTGGAAGCAGCTTATATCTTGAGCTATTTTTATAAGCTTTTCCTAGTACTTACATAAATGCTCATGTCATAAGATAAGTCCAAATAAGTTGTAAAAGAACCTTTCCAAACACAGCCCAAGTGCTTAGCTAGTTTAGTAGGTGGAATGTGAAAATATTTATTTTCCATGGCAATGAATGTTTTGTCTAATTTATTTTGGAGAAATATTTTTTTGAGAAATTCTAGGGAACTCTTGTTATTGCATTATTTCCAATACCATCTTTATTTTGGATAAAAATTATGTAGGTTTAAATTATGTACAAATCATCCCCTCAATAAGAATGTGTTGTAAGGTGTGTGTGAGAGAGTGTCATTATCTCATCTCTTTTACAGTTCCTGGGAAAGTTTTTGGAAAATAAGAAATGTGTGTCTTCAGACCTTATCCCAACCAAACATGCACGACTCTACAGTGTGCTAAATAATGCATTTTCGTTCCTGCCTCCATGAACAATTGGGAAGATTCTAAGTTTACATTGCTGGGTAATCTAATGCTATGTGGATAAATGTTATTTTCTGCTTGTTCGAGACTTTGGAATTTAACTATTTTATACCAAATTATCTTTGTATTTATTCCATTCGTTATAGACCAGGTGTCCGCAATCCTATACAAATTGCTGCTTTATTGGCCAAAGAACAAATGATGAGATCTCCATTGCTGGGTCGGATTCCTCCAATGTAATCACTATTCAACATCTCTGCCTTTGTTACCAAAGCATTTACATAACTTCGTGTAACTCACTGCCAAAATTTGTATTTGAGAAAGCCTTCTCCTTTTGACCTTGCGAACAAGTCCACTGGTTAATATCTATTGCTGGTGTTCTTATGGGAATTTGTCTTAATGCAGCTTCTTGGTTGGCGAAGGGGCTTGCAAATGGGCCAAGTCTAAACACATCACTTTGCCAACAAGTATAGAGGAGGCCAATGAGGTCATATTTCACTTATAATTTAAATTCTGCACTGAAACTTAATGGAATAATGTCTTACCACTTTCAAATCATAACCTTGTTACATTGTATAACAGTGGCTGGTCACAGAAAAGGCTAAAGCACAATGGATAAAATACAAATCCATGGTGGAAACTGCTAGATCTAAGGCAGACAACACTCCTGAGGTCGATTCTTCTGTCTGTCAAAGTACCACAATACCAGGTATTTTAATAGCACACTTTCACAAGACCTGACCCTACTTTTTGCTTCTAAACCTGTGAAATCAATAACAACAGTGCTCCAAAGACCTTGGAAAGATTCCTTGGCTGCGAAAATTAGCATCAGCCTACTACTGTAAAAGCACTCTTACTGGGAAATAAAGATCTTGGGAACTCTTCAAATTCTTGAGGTCTCATGACTTAGTGTTAGGATATGAAGCTAAGCCTTTGTACCAATTATAGTTCATTTTTCTAAATCCAAACTAAAACCTTCTCTTGAGAGAGATCTTAAATTTCTTAAGGGATTTAAGTGGTTGTATTCCAAATTAAGTATCGATATGCTATTGGTAAAGACATTGCAATCCCTAGGAGTTTGGGAAAAATGATCTTGCCTAGGATCTTTTCTCCTAGCCTTCAATCGTTACAAGTGTGATACACCTGCCAAAGTCATGTACTCTTTCATATGCAGATAGTGCTTCAGAAGATCGCATAATGGACACTGTTGGGGTTATTTGTATAGATAATGAGGGGCATGTTGCATCTGGAGCCTCCAGTGGTGGTATTGCTCTAAAGGTGAAAATGGTTTTCTTTTCTTCTAGTGCTCTGCAGTTCCATGTTAGAGTAGTAAGTAATTACTTATAACTATGTTCGAAATATCCAACAGGTTAGTGGACGTGTTGGGTTGGCAGCAATGTATGGTGCAGGGTGTTGGGCATCATCAAAAGGGCCCTTTGGATCTCCGTTCATGGCTGGTTGTTGTGTATCAGGGGCAGGAGAGTACCTGATGAAAGGATTTGCAGCTAGGGAATGCTGTGTTTCATTGTCACTGTATGGTTGGCTCTCGGTCGTCTGTTTGTATTTTCATGATAGGGGAGAATTTTTATGTAAGATTTGTCTATGTGCTTAAGTTCTACCATGTCTTCATTTGATATGATAGCATGGAGTAGAATATAATCACATATCGCTTTTGGAACCTTTTAAAATTAAAATGAGCTGGTATTTCTGAAGGACATTCCACCTAAGAAATAATAGGGTATATTCAATGTCTATACATCTGCGCCTGTGATTCTGTGTTTGATGGTGAGGGCATGCAATAAAATGATGCTTTTCGTTGAAATTTACAAATTGGATACATTATATGCTATAGTATGGGTCACTGGATTGTGTTGGACATATCATGTTAAAATATTTTAAAATTTCACTTTGAGAAATTTATGAACAAAAAAGACATTAATTTTATCTCAAATTTACTTGCTGTGCAGAATTGGTAGGCTAGGATTGCCCGGGTTATGTTTTTTCTTGTGTGAATACTGAAAATATGATCTCTTCAATATCCAGCTTAGTTTATTGGCTTTAGAAATTGCAACTTCTCATATTGATGCGTTGTTGCATAATTTCATTAATGTGTGGGCTTTATTAATATTCCATGGGGAGGATTTTTCTGATGTTGACTTTCTTTCAGCTCACAGTCTGGTCCTGCTTCTGCGTGCACAAAAATCTTACGCTCTGTTGTTGAGGATGGCAGGCAATGCGTTACTGATAGCACTGCAGGGATATTGATTGTGCAGTCAGACGCATCTTTAACAGTGAGTCCCTTCAGCTTTTCCACCTAATAGTTTTGTGAATATTATTAATCTTTCACTTCCTTAGGATCAAGGAAAATCATCAAGTCTGAAAGCTGTAGAGATTGCTGCTGCATACACTTCCTTGTCTTTTGGAGTAGGATACTTTGGAAGCTCTATGGAACGTCCCAAGGTAGCAGCTCTGTTATGAATTTGAGATTTATCATCATATGAAGATTTCATACTATATTTTTTTTCTAAATTTAAGTTAATTATGTTCATTTTAAGAAATCATCTCATGATGTTAAAAGGATGCTCATTATGAAATCATCAGATTATGGTCTAAATAGCTCAGAAAATTGTTTTTAGAATGTCTTAGGTTAACTAACGATATTTTTAATTTAGCAAGACTACCATATATTGTCTGGTTTTGCTTTTACCTCCCTCTAAACTTATGGTTCTCAGCAAACCATTGGTAAAGTAATATTTTCCTATTGTTTTATGATCCAGGTTTCCATTCTTAGGAGTACAAAACAACAAAGCAGGACGGCAATAGATCAATTTGGAGCACGGATAGATCTTTCAAATGGATAGTTAGTGTGACGACGAATCAAATTTTTTCCGTGCTGATGAGGTGAAGACACCTACAGGAAAATTACTTGATTTTCTATATCCAGTTTTTTGATAAACATTTTAGTTCAGGCCATTTTGGTTAGGATAGATATAAAAGATTTCACTATGGATTGTTAATTAATGGTCAATGGTTCTATGGACTGTCATACAGAACTTAATTAGTTTTCATGTTAAATTAATTTATCTGTCTTCAACATTTACTTAGTTCCCAGAATTATGGTCGGTGAAGAATAGGCATTTGATTGAAATAACACTGATGAAATCATAAAGATAGGTGGGTAAACTGAAATACTTCAAAAGTATGAAAAGTGGACGCAGTAAATGATTGTAATTTTTGGTAAACAAACGTACTGAAAATGTGTTCAAAACTAAACATGCTGAAATGTCTTGGAGTTTGTCTGATCTAGTATGGTTGTTTCATTCAACCAATTCAGCCTTCCCGTCAGCCACACCGACCTGTAATTAACACTTCCTTTTAAAAGCTTTAAAACATCTCTTGCATTTTTCTTTTTATTTTCCGTCTCTTTCAGCAATTTTCGCACCTCAAAAAGTGCCACTTTTCCCTACCTGGTGCCATTTGCCAAATTTTGTGCATATAGTTATCAATTTTTTTTTTATTTAAAACGTTTTGAAGCGCAATAATTATAATTAAAAGTTTATAATCAAGTAATGTTAAATCTTACAATACAATAATTTGTTCAATTATTTTGTGGGATTTCATTATAACGGCGCGTTGCTTTTTATAGCATGTTTTGTTTAGTATTCTTTTTAGTTGGCAGAAATAAGGGTGTTTTTTTGGGGTTGGATAACCTCCCACCCAATTTAACTCAAATATGTTAGATTATTTTTTTATTGGTCGAACATGACCCCACTTATTTTGATACAATCCTGGATAATGTAGTTTGTATGTTAACTTGATCCAACCAATTAGGACCCAAGTTGGAACTTTGAGTTGATCTGGTGTTAAATTTAAGAAAAATCAAATTATGACCGACTTGAAAGACGTTTGACGATATTTATCCGAGAGTTTTGTTGATTGTGTGGTTATTGAATTGAGATTAGAACAGTGAATCATTTCTTTTTAATTGTAAATTAAATCTTGCTATAAATATAAATAGTAAGATATATGATAAATAAAATATGATATTTTTAAATAAGTAACATAAAAGAAATTAGAAATATTATATATGAAATAAAATAAAATAATTTATATGAAAAAAATAAACATAAATATGAATAATTTTACATAAAAAGTACTTAAATAATTTATATAAAAAATAAAATAAATAAAAACTTTAATTTTATATAAAAGAGTACTTAAAAAAATAATAACAAATCATTAATATTGTATATAAAAATTAATCATAATGATATAACCTAATAAACGTAAAAACTTAAAAGATATTATTATACGATTTATATTTTCTTTTCTGATCCTGTACCTACATTTAAGCTCTCCCTACAGTATTTACTTACTTTTCAAAACCTGCACTTACACTACTACAATTACTTTTTAGAATATATAAGTGTAGGTAGGAAGACATATACATAACATATACTTTTCAACATCACATATGGCACTATAATTTGAACGAAAGCAAATTCTTAAAAGATATAAGCATACGGTTTAACTTTGCAAATCTAGACATGTTCTTCACCAAGTTTCTCTTCATTGGTTCAGTTTTTTTTTTTTTTTTTTTTTTTTTTTTTTTTTTTTTTTTTTTTTTTTTTTTTTTTTTTTTTTT
>Ga0209489_103036_pt1 | contig 33350 bp, 14 predicted proteins | sample SiratrowhiteBW_FD_187527 | JGI IMG/M metagenome (GOLD analysis project Ga0209489, IMG submission 187527) | Root nodule microbial communities of legume samples collected from California, USA - Siratro white BW (SPAdes) (version 2) | ecosystem: Host-associated > Plants > Roots > Nodule | place...
ACATATATAAAAAATATTATATATATATATATATATATATATATAGATCTTTCATGTTCATCATTATTAGAGAATATATCCGTTGAAGGAAATCAGATTCATTCGTCCACTTTCAATTAAATTTTCTTTTTATGATTATAATTTTTGTTCGCAAAACTCAAATTCGGAAGAAAATAATCACATGCCAAAGATTAGATCCCATGTGAATTTTGTAAAGGAAACAAATTGTACACTTAAAAAACAAGAACTAATTAAGATAAAAAAAAAAAAGGCGTATGAGGGTGACAATTTGTAAAATATTGTGAATCTTACTTCTTCTAAAAGCTTTGATCTAATAAGATTTAAAATGATTTTATTCATAAAATTATTAATAATTTTTAAAACATTCCTCTTCTCTTCCTCTAACCCCATTGCTCCCTCCACATGATTTCTTGTTCTTAGCACTATTTTTGCATGCCTCAAATCTGATAGAAAAACAATAATTTTTGTTTTTATAGAGAAACTAGTGTACTTTGACAAGATATACCAAAAACAATTAGGTGCACAAGGGTAAAAATTTTATAAAGGGAGGGGTACGGCGAAATGACGGTTAGATATCATGATAAATTTAATAAATATCGGGAGTGTATAAAGTAAAAAAGGTGTTAAATAATTATATAGACAATTGCTTCCTGCAACCCCTCAATTTAAACTTATACCCTCACAATTTTCAAAATAACTATTTTACTCATATTTAAAGTGATTTTAGGATTATCTGTTTTGAATTTTTTTTTAAATGCACTTATGGAATTCATAAAATACCTTTTGGAACAGGATAAGATTTCTGAAACTAAATTTTGAGAATAAAACATATGAAATTCATTCTCTAACAAGTTTTTTATAATAGAATTTCATAACAAATTTTCCAAAATATATATAATATCTTATGGATGCATTTTTCAGAATAATTTTTCTAAAACAAATTTTTCAAAATGAGAGTTTTTTTTTTACTCTTTTTCTTCTAACTACAGCGTTCTTCTTTTCTTTTTTGTTTTGTAACGATGGTGCATATCGACAGTAGTGATGGTGGCAGCGGTAATAGAATACAATGAAGGAGGAACAGACAAGACAATTTAATTATTTCAGTTAATTGTGAGAGTATAAGTTAAAAAAATGGGAGTTGCAATAAGTAATTACCTTATAATTTTGTTGCTGACCCATCATGGACCAGCCCAAAAGAATTATTTGCATAAATTGATGCTCTGTTCTTACACAAATTGTAAATTTTGCAAGCTAATTTGAATCTGGTGCTTAAAGTAAACTATTAGATTTGTTAAAAAATTACAATAGGTTTACTAATTCTTACAATGGTAAGGTCAATATTTAAGAAACCAGAAATGTTAGTTATATTAGTTTTAACATTGCGTCTTTTTTTTCTTTTTTTTTTTAAAAATTGAATTCATCAATTTTGAAAAAAGATTTATATTTTGATTTCTTAGAATTAGCTGATTTTCTTCTCCGGCATTCTTGTTGAACAATGAATTTACTATTTGAACAATTTGACTAATGCAAACTTAGAATAGAGATTAGTCCTTAATTTAATTAACAAGGGTAGGGACACAAGAATTTGGTTGCAAAAAGTTCCAAACAAAAGAGGCACTCAATGACATTGCTCAGCCATTTCCCTAGGCACTTGGTCCCATCCCATGCAATGCGCATATGAATTCTTCTTAAATTTAGCCTTTTTTTTTTAAAAATATATTTTAAAGTGAGCTAGAGAAGAAAGAAGTAGTGTACTAAAAATATGACACCTTTTTAATCAAATTAAAATTTAAACAACATTATATTTAATATAGATTTATTTTAAAAATAATATTATAGTAAAGTTTAAGCTAGAGTGTCACATTTAATAAAAATACATAAAAAATATATAAACAAAAAAAATTCTTACATTTATGTTAGGCTGACCTCGAAAATTTCACATTTAGTAAAAATAGATAAAAAGTACTAAATATTAAGAAAAACATACTTTATGTTAGACGTAAAGTATTAAAATATGTTATATGAATACTTTTTTTATTTAATATTGAATCTCCTCTTTATTTTTATTTTGAGGAAGAAACAAATCAAGGAAATTAAGAGAAAGAATTTTGCCAGCAAAAGTGGAGATGGGGGCATTAAAGTAATGGTAGTAGTTGAATTGAAGTTTTATTTTGCATGATTAAGACTTTATTGATGCAACCCACAACTACATGGACATGGACATGACTCTTTAAGAGATAAACATGCGCAAGGGATGGATAGCCCCTGGAGAGGATCCCACTCCATGTGAATGTTAATAATAATTAAAACATTTGAACAATTAATATCACTATTAACTTCTTTAGTTTACATTGCTTAATCTCTCTAATTGTGTAACTTTAGTATTTTGAGTTATTTTTTATATAATATATCTTTCTATTTTGAAAAGTTAGCCAATTTAACCCCTTTGCAAATTCTTTTTTCTCTAAAATTTTCAATTTTTATATGAATTTACAAACTGAATTAATTAAACTATATTTAAGTCAAGGTTTACCAACTAAAGTATGTAATTAGTTTCTCTATAAAAAATCACTTCTTGGAAACATACATTATACGGAATTTTAATTTAATTATTTTAGTTAAAATTCTTTCTTCTAAATTTTTAAAGTTATTTCTCATCCCAAAATTATTCACTAAGAAACAAAATAAAATGTTATTCTTTAATATTTAATATTTAAACATAATTATTTAAAGGTTAAATAAAATCAAGCAATTAGTTAAAATATAGTTGTGGATATCCTGTTTCCTATTTTATTTTCATTTATATACGATTTTTTTTTCTCTTTTTAAGATTTTTTTTTGTTTTTATTTTTCAAATTCATCCTTTTGAATATCGTTTTTTAACAACATGATCATGCTTGTAATAGTTGAAAGAATCATCATTAAAGTTTTTAAGTGTTAAACATCTTCTTACTTGATTTAGTAGCTCTTGAAAACATAAAGTTTAAGTAAGGAGAAGTTACTCTAATAAAGTCTTAATGAGTTTAGAAATAAAGTCTTTTCTTTGTAAAGATCATTTTAGTATGACCTTCCTAGCACACTAAGTTTGAATGAATCTCAAATTGCATGTTGGATTTAAAGTTCTGGAGTTTCATGTAAGAATAAAGCTTTTTAAGGGAAAACTAAAGAACACCTGTTACATTTGCATCTAATGTTCTCCCATAATATGTGAAATTGAAGAACATTGGTTGTAGTTGTGTCTAATGTTATCTAATTACTTCCTAAAATTGAAGAATGTCGATTTCATCTATGTCTGGTGTTATCTAGTTGCACATAAAACTGAAGACATTTTTTCATGTGCACATGACGTTTCCAGTAACATATAAAGGCTGAGCGATGTTAGTTATGTGTGTGTGAGTAACACATAGATGTTGAGCGATGTCAATTATAAATGTGTGTTTCTGATGTTCCTCAAGATCATGTTAAGTTTAGAACCTTTATTTTTCACTATAGAAATAAAGCATTTCCTTTTGTTTAAATTTTAGCCTCAAATCCATATTGAGTCTTGAGATCTAGGTACAATCATTGTTAGTTTTGAAATGAAGAGTCTTACGCCTTGAGATGAGAGTATATTTTGAAAAGCACGGGGTGATAGTTACTTTTAAGTATATAGGCATTGACTTAAGCAGACTTCATTTTAGTTGCTAAGTGAAGGTATTGTTCGAGTCATTCTAGTGAGTGTCTTGTTTGATACCTTGCTCACCGAAATAGAGTATCATTTGATACCCTCGCTTAAGCAGAAACAAATGAGCTTAAGTGGAGGTATCGTTCAAGTTACTCTAACGAGTGCTTCGCCTGACAACTTTGCTTAGTGGAACTATTATCACTCTAGCAAGCTCAATGCCTTTTTTAGGTGATCTTTTCGTACTCTCTCTAAATGTATGTTTGTTATCTATTGAAATTGTTTATTGTGCTCTTTAATGACTGTAGCATTAATTCAAGTGTATGTCAACACACACACACACACACACACACTCACATATATGCTTCAAATTGACATACTTGTGTATGATGTGTGATTCTTTAGATCACAAATCTAGGAAGATATGTAAACCATGGTTGTTTGTGGGTATTAAGCAAAGAATTATGTTATAACAGAGATTCCCTTACTTTAGTGATGATCTAAGTTATGTAAACTAAGACATATAGAGGAGAGAACCTGAATGGGGGTTTATTGTAATGTCAGATCACATCTTAGAGTTTGAAAGAGTGAATCAAAATGCATGTTGAAATCTAGGTAAGGATATACTTTGTACACACATTGATCCATGTAACTGAGATTTGCATACTTGGGGTGCTAAAATGGGTCGGGTGGTAAATTTATCGTGTATAATGTTTAATATAGGTCTTCTAGAATGTATATATTGATATTCCTTAATGAATATTCTAGTTATGTGAATCTATATGTGACCTGTATGTATATGTGCATGCATATGAAACTTATTATATGTGATTATCTATTCAATGTTAAATTGTATAAACTTATAATTTATGGGTTTTATTACAACTCATTTTTGGTAGCTTACCCTTATGTTGGTTGTTGTTTATGTGATAATTTGTTATTATTGTACTAGGTATATGAGCATACTTTGAAACTACATTTGGAGACACATATGAAAAAAAACATAGGAATATAATTTAGGCGTTGTTTTCATTTAGAGACAAATGTGTATATAAATGTTGTAAAACTTTTAATGTCTAATTGCCACATAAACTTTCTCTTGAATATATTCCTTCTTGGATGCTTTTTTTTTTTTTTTTTTTTTTTTTTTTTAATTTTTTTTTTTTTTTTTTTTTTTTGTGTTGCATAAGATTTTACCTTATTCAGATTTTGATCTTAATAATATTTCATTCTATCCTTGATATTATTGTTCTAATCCCTAGTATAAAAAAAAGATTCTACATCGGTTGTAGGAAATTTTTTACATCGATTTCACAACCGATGTTGATACATGCGATGTAGAAAGTCCATAAGTTTTTACATTGATTATTCAACTGATGTAAAATATACCAATATTACATCAGTTATAATACAACTGAAGTAAAAGAGAAAGAGCAAAAAAAAAATGATACATATTGCATTGGTTATAAGCTGGAACCATGTAATATAATACTTTTTACATCAATTGTAGCTACAATCCATGTAATATGTGAACCAGAAAGACATATTACCTTGGTTTTAGCTACAACCTACGTAAAAAGTTACATATTACATCAGTTACAACTTATAATTAATGTAATATGTATTGCTTTCTTTTAAAAAGATTTGTCAAAATTTATTATTTTTCCAACTAGAAAATAAATTTTTATCTTCTGTCTTTCTTACCTAAAAATTGTGCAAATGAAATATTAGAAAAATTAAAGTCACTATAACATAGTCAAAAGTAATGAAAAGACAATGTCTATATAACACACATTTATAAATTATAACAAGTTCTAATTTTTAACGTGTACAGTTTTTGACGAATTTATTCAATTGTGTCCAATGATTTAAACATCATTTAATTAAAAAACATGTAAAGATTTAAAGTGTACTTACATCATCCATAGTTGATATTCTAGATAATTTAGAAGACATCGTGTATAGTTAAACTATACTCATATTAATAAAAAGTGTTAAAGAAAATTTAACATAAAAAAGAATATTTATGCGATGAAAGGACCCTCGGTGATGGATTATAGATGTAAGTATGAAATATGTAAGATGTAATGGTTTGATAAATCTATAGTTAATATAAGAAAATACCACAAAAAAAATTTTAGAATTTTCTGACAAGTGTAGGTATGTGAGGTAAAAGTCAAAAATCTAAAAGAATACATCATAAACCTTTAAAAAAAATAAAAATAAACTAACAATCAACAGTGAAATTTTGAAAATTGGGGACCCCAATCCCCTCTTGGAAATGGCCAATACATTCCTTACCTTATTTAGAATAACTTTCATTTTTAACACGTTTCAATTTGAGCTCTCTATTAAAAGTTACGATCATTTGATTTTTTTCGCCATAAATTTTGGAATCTCAAAATGTGTGATAATTATATGTAATCTAAGGACTGAACTATCAAATATATATGAAAAGAAGTTACTACTAAAACCATTAACCTATTGCAAAGGGAGAAGCAAGCAACAAGGGTTAGGAGGTGACAGTGGCTCAGTAGCATTGGAGAGAGTACAACCTTAAAATGCAAGGAAACGTATGATCCTTAATGTAACTTGTGACATCAACATAATTAAAAACAAGTTAAACAAACCACACACGTCGAAAATGTGACAGAGCAAAAGTGGGCAAAGGCTATACTTGTGAAAGAAAATCAAATGTGGATGAAAACAATGAGAACAACAACAGAAACAACAAGAAAATAGAATGGCAACAACTAGACTCAACTGCGTAAACAAGTAAAAGTAGTAAAAATGAATTTTAATAGGATTGAAAAAGAGACATATTACAATGATTGTTATTATAACCAATATAATAAATATAACTATATTATAACTAGTGTTGATAGAACATATGTAATAAGTGTCACTCACAGTTGTTTTTCAAATTCTTATGTTAAAAGAGCTTCTTCAACTATTGTTATCAACTACAACTAAAATAAAAATATATTTTTTTATATGAGTTCAAATATTACTAATATAATATGTCTTCAATTAATTAAAAAAATTTCATCATATTTTTCTTTATAATAGTTCTTTTCCAACCAACATCATATCCTTTCGCAACTCATCATTTTTCATACCAGTGAATCTTCCTCTCTTTCTTCATTTCATTTTCAATGCAACACATAATAATAATTACTTGACTCAAATGACGGGTGTAACTAGTACATGTACACAACTTGTTCAGTCGACAAACTATAGAATCAAACTAAGAGAATATTCGAAATTAAAAACTCATAGAGGTCATGATTTAAACGGATACTTTGAAGGGTTTAGGTTCAAATAGCTGGTTCTCTAGTGCCGTAAAGAGATCAAAATTTGAAAAAGAAGAAACAGTATAAGAATTTAAAATTTAAATCAGATATATAAAAAAATATGCAGACAAAAAATGTACGACTTTGCCGTTGAGACGTATAAGGTTATTTTATAATATTATAGTGAGTGAAGCATAGGGTTTGCTGTGATACCGGAGACACAGATGATTCGGCGGATGTTGTGGCTGCTTCTCATTGTCAAGCCATTGTCATAATACCCTTCCATTATTGCATGTGCCAACCATCACCATTCTTACCATTCTCCTTCCTACAAAATACCACACTCTCTTCCATAATACCAACTTCATCAATCTCAATTCTTTATTCATCTCTTTCATCACAATAATGGGGTATTGAATCTCAATAACTTCATCATGTACAAATTCTCACACCAATAAACCTATACATTCCAACTCACTCTTACTTTAACACGGTAACTTCTTTAAACATCCTACAATTTAATTTATATTCATTGCTTTCTTATCCCATTTCAATTCTTTGGTGCTTACTTTAGTACACCCGATTGATAATAAACTACACAACAATTTGTTAAAGAAATTGAACTAGTTTTTCATAGTTTGGGTTTCAATTTCACATATTCACCTAACTTAAGTTTAGTTGAAGATTTTTTTTTCTTTAATTTTGGAATGTGACAAATTTGTTAATTATTGACAGGCATGTGAGGAAGAAACGTGATTTTGTAAGCAAATGTATCCATTGAACGATCGTATATTTGGACACACATGCTAAGGTGGGGAACCACGCATGCACGACAAATATATATAATACTATAAGCATAGAACTAACTGTAGCCATGTACTTCCACACAGAGCATTGATATCCATATACACTAGAAATGGTCTAATTAACTTAATAAATAATGCATGCTTTAAAGTTTAGATTTTGTATTTAAATATACATATTTTTGCATTACTATTATAATTATCTGAAAAATATAGCAGAAGCATTTGACTAGACCTCGGGCACGTAGGAGAAGATAACGGAAAACTAAGAGAAAAGTAATTAATCATGAAAGGGAGGAGTTCAAAAAAATAATAAGGGTTGATGGTGTGAACACATTCTGTGAAGCTCGAATCTCAAACAACCAAGAAGACTCTCTTTTGGACCTGACCATAAGAAAAGGCTTAGGAAGACGGTGTTTGTAGAAAAAGATAAAATAAATTAAAAAAAAAAAAAAACATGTGTGGGAATATAGCTTTGAACTTTGCATATACACTGACACGAAGCATATGGGATAAGTGTGTTTGATTAGTTGGCCATGGCCATGGCCATTTGAGGAAATTTGTGAAAGTAGAAAAAGTTGAATTTGAAAGATGTGATGAGAACAAAAAGGGTTAGAAATTTGTGTCCGAAAGTCTCTTTAGGACATATGTGTCTCTATTGCTTGCTTATTGAATCCAAGAAACCGAGCATCCTAGGTGGAAGTGAGATAGAGTTTTTGTGGTCCAATTCAGTTCCATTTTCACCATTCAATTTGTTTAACGTTGTTCATTATTTGGTCATCCAAAATGATGATATGTGGTCAAAGGGCTACAAAACAGGGATCTTAAGTGAAATTTTGCATCAAAAGGGATCTTGGGAAACTATTGGTCGAAGTTTCAAGCACTGTCACTTTGTTTATTAATTGGTCATACGAGATTGAGAGATTGACTACAAGGTTTGTAATCTGTCATTAGTCATAACTTTATAATCACAAACCTTTTCTTAAACTTTCTTCAAAGAAAAAAAAATTAAAATATGCATATTTAATTTGATTGTTGGCTCATATTTCAGTACATTATTTAATGATATAAGCATTAGTTGGTGCAAAAAATTTGTTTCATAGTAAAGATTGAAATCTAAGATGAGATTTTGCTTGGCCTATAAGGGAAAATAAAAATATATATTACTTTGCCTGCAAGCCATGATCAAAGAATGTATATGAAAATCTCTCTCTATGATAGGAAAAAAAATATAATAATGAAAAACTACTTGGAGAGGCAATGCTTTGCATTGTCGAGGAGCATCTGAGTGAATGATATAAAACTAAGAACAGGTTGGATAAGGATTGGACCAACTTTGTGAACAAAATCAATTTGATCTCAGTCATCAAATCTTCCACAAATTTCCATGGTTTTCAAGCCCCCACCTCTCCCTATCAAACCAAAGATAATAATAATAATAAAAAAAAAAAACAGGGAAAAACAAAAAGAGACACTACTCTATCACTAAGGGAAAAAGATGCAAGGTTGATTTAATGTTGCACGAAATTGGCCATCCATGGTTGATGATTTTAAATAAATGTGTGTCTCTAACAAAGTAGTTTATATTATTGCAGTGATAGAGTTGCTTTTGACTATGCAATTATAAATAAATTGTTACTTAGTATGTTTGGTCCAAATTATTTTTAAAAACCCTAATTTTTTATAAAGATAAAAGAGAGTTAAAATATATCTTTTTATGAGATGATTATACGATATTCTTTAATCTGTTTTAATACAATTTAATAAACCTCTTTCCAATTATAAGTATAGCTTGACATTTTTGTACAACCTTTAATATTAAACTGTCTGTTTTACAAAATATAACGTAAATTTCTTAGGTTAGAAATGTCATAGAAAAATGCTTACTTTATATAATAAATTTCTCAAACCAATAGTAATAATTCAAAACTACTCTTTTTATACGCTAAATCTGTTTACTAAAACTAAATTGTCGAAGCTGCGAAAAAATTCAGTGTAAATTAAGCTACTCCTTGGAGGTTCCAAGTTAAATAAAATATTAAAGTATAATCCAAATTAATCTTTTGATTAAGAAATAGAGTGTGATTTCTTTAAATAGGATAAATAGATAACACGATCTAAACAATTTTCATAAAAAATGTAATTTTACTTAAAAAGGGAACGTACCCCGTTTATAAAGTATACATTCATACATTATTTTCTATGCGTGGATATTAATGCCAAGGTAAAAATAAGTTTTCAATCTTACAACTAAACATGCATAATACAAAGAAAACCACCCTAAAATGGAAAATTTTTATTATATGGTTGTTTAGGTTAGTGCATACCCACTTAGCTAATTATCTTTATTCCCATATATTGCTGAAAATGGAACTTTACCACAAGTAAAATGTAACTTGTAATGGCTAAGCCAAACTAAAAGTGTGTGATTAGAAAGAATTATACTAACTATTCATTACAACTCCACCTTGTAAAAATTGTCCTAGCTAAATGCCCATTGAGGATGAGGTCCCACTTAAGGTTGTCAATGTTTAATGTCAACATAAATTTAATGCTTGCAATGCAAACACATGTTGATAGGTCCCAAAAGGCGATGCCTTAAAAGTGAGAAAAGAGGGTAAGTACATTTCCTTTTTTGCTGACCAAGCATAAAAGACAATACTTTCATTTTTCCCAAACAGTTATTTGGCTTATTTTCACAGAGATTTTATGGTTTCATCAATATATATGTTTTAAATGAAGTCTACGGAGTGAAGAGGGGACAGCTTATAGCTACTACGTGAATGGATTAATATTTGGTACCACACGTATCTCACAAATGTAGACGCTTCAAGTTAATATTTAATGGCCCATATGGTAGATCGATAATATAATTAGAGTTCCTCGAATTGCGGCAAGGGTATAGTTTTTGACACATTATTTGAGGAAGATTAAATAGCATTTTATGGTAGGTTTTGGTGTCTAAGTTTTGTTTCCCTAGTAGTTTCATACTTATAAATAATCAAGTTTATTGTAAATTCGTTTAACCATTTCTTCACAAAGGTTTTGAAAATATATAGTTATCGTAGCAACTCTCATTTTATATGGCATGCGAAGATCATTGGGCCAGTGTCCCTAATTTTGATTAATCGTCTCGGGGGCACTAAATAAATAATAGACGGTGACAAGATTTTGTCTTTTTTGTACAAGATACACAATAAAGAACCATTTTGTAAGAAACAAGCAAACATTTTTTAATTATTAATACTAGTTATGTTGGACTTGTATCATTTTCTTATTAACACCATTAAAGAATTTTGGATATAAAATTTCTTGACAGTTAATGAGTAAGGATGACATAAAAAATCTTTCACTTTGTCTATAGAGATAATACAAATGTTAGAATTATATAAAAAAATTGTGAGGATCAATTAAAGAAGAAATATGTAAGAAAAAACTATAATAAAAATTTGTCTAATTGGTGTTAATGGTGAATAAAATTGAGAAAATAAAAGAATTGATAATGAGGTTGGATTACCTAAGAATAAGATTCATTTAAGAGTTATTAAGAATTACTATTTAATTCATAGAAGAAAAATTATATTTATAGATAAAATATTGAGCTAGAGGAAAATCAGAAAAAACAAAATTATTTAAAAGTTATTGGTTGAAAATATGAAACATAAACATATATTTGAAGAAGTAATATATTCGAAAAAGAAGTTGTCTAGATCAAAGCAGAAGTTATAAAAAATAGATTTTACAATCATATAACTATGTGCATAGTTGCAAATGACAACAAATGCATCTTTACAAGTGTAATGTAGATGTTGTGTAAGAAGAAAATAACTTAAAAATAGATCTATAAACAACAATTTGATATAACTTTTTATGGATATCAAAAATATAACATACTAAAATGTTTGAGTCACTGAAAATGACAATGACTAATTGTTATTGGTAGAGATTTTTATCGAAGGAAGATCAAATAAATGATGTTATTATCTTTATAAGTAAATGGAATGTTAATGATTTTTTTTTATCAATATTGAGAATTTTATTGATCTATGTTGAGGATTTATATTTTTTGAGCCAGTTACATAATATTTTTTAAGTTGTTAGAGGATTTTTCACTAGTAAAAAAATGGCTTTCTACATCGGTTTTGGAAGATATTTTACGTCGATTATGAAACAGACGTAGATGCAGGCGGCGTAGAAAGTCTTGGACATAAACGTTGGTTATGCAACCGACGTAATATATACGACACTAGATCGGTTAAAAATAGAAACCGACATCATAAACCCAAGTAAAATAACTAAAAGAAGTGGATACTACATCGATTGGAGATGGAACCGACATAGAAGAGGACTTTTTACGTCGGTTATAGGTCACAATAGATGTAAAAATTCATTTTTTAAAAAAAATAATAGATTGATAAATCTCTAATCGATACAAGAAAACACCACAAAAAAATTTTAGAACTTTTTAGCAATTATAGATATGTGAAATAAAAGGCTACAATCGAAAAAAATAGGTGAAAAATAACAAAAAAATAAAAAAGAAACCCTAACCGATGGAATTTTGGAATTTCTGGAGGCCCCAACTGCCTCAGGCAGTTGACTAGGGGCTTCGTTACCCCATTTCGAGCAACTTTCATTTTTGGAGAGTCTCAATTCGAGCTCTCTATCAAAAGTTATGGTTGTTTGAAGTTTTTTCGTTCTAAAATTAGAAACCCTAAATCTATGATAAACCTATACAATGTAAGAACTCTACCATCAAATATATATTAAATCAAGATTCGGATAAAAAGTTTGGGTAAAAAATAAATTTCTAACTATTTTTAATGAATTTTACAAAAGTTGTTAATCTCTTGTAAATAAAAAAGGCAAGGGGTGTCGAACCAAGCATTCAACCGAGATAATCACAAAACTTACGTACACCAAACAAACGTTGAAGAAGCCGAAAATGGAGCCAAACAAACTTTAAAAAGTGAACAACAAAGTTACATATAAAAACCTGTGAGAAGAGAAAGTGAAGAACAAAGATACATAATGTTAGGATAAAATAATACTAAATATTTATTATAAATACTATGTGATTATAAATTATGAATATTTTTATATTGTATGATATCGAAATATTTATGTGTCTCAATTTTTTTAAATTATGGATTATGCTAATAACTTTATACAATATTATTGTTATACATTTACATTTTTTTAGTATAATATTTTCTATGTACGTACAAGTAAAAAACTGTATATAAAAGTTTATGTTGAATTGTTTCTATTGAAATATTTAATTTTAAAAAATTCTTCTAACAAACTCATTATTTCTATGAGCTATCTTGGTGCTCATTAACAAAGACTTTAAAGAACGAGGTGATGAATCACATTGACACACTCATTATATAGTAGACTCACCGACTAAGTGTTTTATGTTTTATAGCTTTTCATATATGGTGGTGACACTAATAATAAACCACTCATAAAGCACATCAATTGCTTATAAGAAGTTAACCATCAAGTGTCAAGTATTTATGGTCTATTTTTTTCCCTAATTTTATCACAGACTCACATCTCTGCTTTATTTCATGATAGTGATGGAACAAATAGGTGTTTGGGATTTTCAAATATTAAGACCAGTTGAAGAATAACTACTTTTTTTTTTAATTTGAGGAAAATAACAAAATTCTTCGTTTGAGTTTTCAATTAGTCTATAAAACGGATGAGAACAACGAATTTTGCACTCATATCTACCTGTTGAGGAATCCAAAGAATTTTATATACAAAGTATATATAAGAAATATTTAAAGTGGAAAATCAAAATAATACAAAAATAACCAGAGTGCCACTCTCAAGCATAGTTGTCAAAATTACATTGTCTTAGGCCATTGAAGTTAGAAGTTGGTGGCTTGGATGATCAGTAATTTTTTTATGTGCACTTCTTGTTTACCTACGTTATTTTGAGTTTAATTTCATTAAATTTGACTCACATAACCAGTTAAGGAGATTTTTATGTAATGAGGTGATGGAACGGTAGTGTATTTTTCTTTTCAAACTTAACAACATTTATAAAAATGTTACATTTATGTTTCACATTAAAAGAACTTAAGAGATAATTTAAATTTATCATTATGTTTATAATCAATGTAAAATTAATATGTTTAGATTTTAGACCTACATAAAATTGGTTTTCATCTTTGATTTTCTTAATCTTTATTTCTTAACTATTTATATAATTAATGAAAGGTCAAGTTTATTCCATATAATAGTGTATTTTAGATGTTATCATCATTTGATAGATTCAAATTCTCTAAAAAAATATTAGTGTAAAAAGCATCATTTATGTCATATATTTAATGTGACCTCAAATGACAAGACGTAAAAAATGGTAGTGATATTTCGTAATTGAGAATAATATTTTTACATCAGATGTCTTAGGATTTGATGTAAATTATAATCCTTTGTGCATAATTTTTTTCTTTCTCATTGGTGTTGTGCTTCTTTTTTTTTAGTGAGGACAACAATGTTAGTGTTTTTTTTTTCTGCATTGGTGACCTAAAGGACATTCTTCTTCCATCTCATGGAGAGGTTTATGTTCGATTAAATTGTGGTTTATGATTCTTCAACGAGGTTAGTGGTCTAAACTCCCATTTTGTTATTAAAATTGTTAACGTGGTTGTTTTTTTTATCTCAATCATGACAATTTATGAATGTTTACATTGGATTATTGTTGCTCATCCTTAATATTCAATCGTACTATTCAGATGTTTAAATTTTATATTTTGAATATTGAAATTAATTGTTAAAACTAATTTAATATATTAGATTGAAATTAATTATTGGATGTTTAAAATTGAAATTTAAGATATAAGAATAGTAAAACTTATAGGGACTAATTAATTATTTTAGTATCTAAGAGTGACTTAATTATTAAGTTATCAATTTGTTTACAACTTTAAAGGTTAAATCATAGGTAATTTGTACAATATATTTTATGGGAAATGTAGGAAAAATTTTAGTTTAGATTGATCATAAGACTAAGATGTATTGTAATATATTTGGGTGATATTGTATGTTTTTGTTGTATTATAATTTTATTTACATTAAGTATTATTCATACGCACATTAAGCGAACCTTAGTTCTTATTTCAAATTTAGTGCAAACCTTGATCATTTGTATTAAATTTTGAATTATCAACTTAGACAGTTTAGGAAAATTATTTTTCATAATTTGTTAATACCTTTGAATTGTAAGTCTATACTTAAATTTGATAAAGTTTTGGTTCAAAATATCTTGTCTTATTCTTCCTGCATACTAGAACATGGTATTGTATGACTACTTTTATTTTGTGTACTTCAGAGACAATGTGAAATGTTGTCAAAATTTTATCAAATTTAAGATAATATATTCTTTTTGTACATATATCAAATTATGGAAAATATTTTTCATAATGGGTAAGGCCTCACCTTCAATTAAAAAAGTGAGAACTTCATATTGCATGGTTGATGACGATGGAGTTTGCAATGTACGTAGGTATGGAGTGAAGTTGGATGAATGCATGTCATGTTAGTGCATAGTATGAAAATGGAGTTGATAAGTTCTTGCAATTTGCTCGTCAAAACAAGAAACCTATTAATGGGACATATGATTGCCCTTATCTTCATTGTTTGAATCACATACGTCAGGATTTTGGAAAGATACATGCTCACATATTTTTCTTTGATACAGTGAAGAGTTATACAATATGGACTTGGCACGAAGAAATATTAGGCATTCCTACTATTTCCAGAACAACTGAAAATTTTGAAGAAGGGATGAACAACCAAAAATTTAGAGGATATAAAACATGATGTTGGTGATATTGTTTTTTTTAAGAGTTCATGTGTATGATTCTTTGAATTCTAATTTAGAGCAATAATTGTACCCAAGATGTAGTAAGTCCACTTGATTGTTAGAAACTTTAAAACTATTTTGTTTAAAAGCAAGAAATTGATGTGCTCATAGAAGTTTCATTGAATTGTTGGAGTTGTTGAAAGCTATGCTTTTAAAACATTACACTTTACCTAATTATAACTATGAGGTGCAAAAGATATTATAACCAACGAGTTTTGAGTATAAAAGGATACATGCATAATTTAATGATTGTGTATTGTACATAGATGAGTTCTCTACATTAAGGGTATGTCCAACATGTGGGTTATCACGATTTAAAAAAAAAAGTTTATAGAAATAGTGGTGAGAAAGAAACATAGGATCCCTCTATTAAGGTGGTGTAGTACTTGTCAATAATATTTAGGTTTAAATGATTTTTTTCTATTAAAGAGGATTAAAAAAACCTAACATGGCATACAAATTGAATAAAATGTGACAATCTTCTTTGACATTTAGCAGAATCTCCATAATGAAAGAATATTGATGAAATATTTTTAGAATTTGGTGCAGAGTCAAAAAACTTAAGACTTGGACTTGCTAGAAATGTTAAGAATCCTTATGGAAACTTAAGTCATAAACACAGTTCACGACATGTTTTATTGGTCATTTGCAACCTACATCCTTAGTTATGTATTAAGAGTAAATACATTATGTTGTTTATGATGATTTCAAGACCCAGACAACTAGGAAATGAAATTGATGTGTAGCTCAAACCCTTGATTGATGATTTGAAGATGTTGTGGCAAATAGACATGGATATCTTCGATGTATATTGTGAACATAATTTCCATTTTCGTACACTGTTGTTTTACACAACAAATGTTTTTTCAACACATGGTAACTTGAGTAGTTATAATGTGAAGGGTCATTATGTGTGCCCTATATGTGAAGAAAACACTAGTTATACTTAACTAAAGCATGGGCAAAAAATTGTGTGCACTAGGCATCGAAAATTCCTTGCTTGTAGTCATCCTTATCATAGAATTAAGAAAAAATTTAATAAATGATAGGAGGATGAAATTATGTTAACACCCTATAATGGTGAACAAGTGTATGAGCAGGTGAAAAGCATCAACATTGTGCTCAAAAAGCATTAAAAGAATAAAACTAAGAAGAACATTTGGAAGAAATGATTAATATTCTTTAATCTTCCATATTTGTAAAAACTATATTTTAGACACTATATAGATGTGATGCATGTTAAAAAAATGTTTGCAATTGTTGAACATAAAAAGAAAGACAAAAGATGGAGTTCAAGCACACCAAGATTTGGTTGATATAGGTATAAGTTTTGAGTTACATCAACAATTATTTGAAAAGCGCACTTACTTGCTATTAAATTGACATATTCTTTCTAAAAAACATCAAAGCTTTTGTCAATGTTTATGCAGTGTTCAATAGTCGCATGGGCACTCTTCAAATGTTAAAGAGTCATATGGCTATACACGATTTGAAGTTATTTGGTTTAAAGTCCCATGATTTTCATGCTTACTTGCTTTTGTTGAGGTGGTCTAACATAATTGAGTTTGTTCTTCAAAGCCATTTTCCAGAAATTAATTGATCTTCAAATTTTAAATGAGTTGGAAAATGAAGTAATCACAATATTGTGTCAATTGTAAATGTATTTTCTATATTCTGTTACATTTTTCGCTTTTAATGACAAATGCACCAGTCAAAACTGTAGCAAATGATAAATATATCAATATCTCCCAAAGGACTTGTATAATACACTATAATAGATGCAATTGATAAAAAATTTAGACTACAAATTATTCTCAACATTTGAATTGACAAACAATAAAATATATTTTATGCAAAATAATTAAAATATTTTTGGTATTTTTACAAGCACTTAGAATGTGAAAAAAAAAGGATGGAGATGATATGGAATATAATTGCTAAGGTTAAACTTCACCAAACATCTCTCTCATGCATAAAACGATTATCTTCTTTCCAAACTAATGTGAATATCAATCCACAATAATACCCAAACCATAATTTCTTAGGTCAATGAGTCAAAACTTTCCTATTAACCATCAATTCCTTTATCAATTATATTAAAAAAGACTATATTTTGTGACAAGGATTTTAGGATAATAAAAAAATCAGGCTATATTTCTAGGAACAAGCTTTCATTTGGTGTTTAATTCATATCCTGATTACAGATGATATTTTCCAATGTCCAAAGAATCAAATATCAAGTCATGAATCAACAAAATAGGTATTAAGCTCAAAATAAAAATACTAACATTGAAAGGATACATATATATAAATCCTATATTGATTACATGAGAACTCAATTGATTACATCTAACCCCAATAACAATGAAAATGATAAACAATGGAGGAAGATGGATCTATAAAGAGAAGAAAAAGTAATCCTCCAAAGCCTAGTCGCCATCCTAAGGCTACATTTTCTGACTCTGAAATGGGTTTGATTCCCAGATGGAGTGGAATGTCCCACCTTAATGAAGAGAGTAATTTAAATACACAAATTTTGACACTCGTGCCCGAGCCCACTTCAGTAGCATCGAGCTCAACTTCCTTGTAAAGGTCCATGGCCCAACTAGAGCCCTACCTAGCTTCAGTGGCGTTGGATGCGACTTGATGTTTTTGTCCTCGGGTTTTGCATGCTTGGATCAATTCTTCTAGGACTAGGCTCAGCTGTGCTGCATAAAATTTTCTTTTATCTCTCTCTTTATGGGCTTCAGTCGTTTTCTTTTGAATTCAATGCTTGTTGTAATCTTTTATGCAAAATAAGAGAAATTAGTGTAAATTTTTATTCTTAGACTCCACTAATCATCTATTAATAAAAACCTAATAAAATAAAGAAATAAGCAAGTTTTAAGCTTAAAAAAAGTTGATTTCATTATAAAAATTGGTTCCAAAATATGATAAAATTAAATGTTATCCAACTCTCCCAAACTTAGAACCTTGCTTGTCCTTAATCAAAGGTAACTTGGCACTTAGAAAAATACTTAGCAATGGTATAAAACCAAGATGCAAGTTCATACAATCACTTCAGATATCAATTATGTATACTCTCTTTGATCAAGCTTAAAAAAAATTATTTCCTAATCAAAACTATGTTATGGTGCTCATAGTGTAAATGTAGTAAAGAAAATACATGCTACATTTTCAATACAAACTAACAATCATGGCATAATGTTTTCAAGAACAACTAAAGACACCATTTCTTACCAGAGAAAGTGTTTCGCTCAAGCACACTAGTGTCTCTGTGTATATTTGTCTCTCTTCTACCACAAACTTCTCACAATTTAACTTTGACTTTTATTTCAAGAGCTAAAAAATTTAAAAAAACATGCAACATCATAAGGACTTTTATTAGGTTGTAACCCGGTTGCGCTTAAGAAGAAAATTAGTTTTTTCTAGATAATCAAAGACACTTCAAGCAAGGAGAGCAATCAAGTTATGAATTCAACACATTCTTCCCTCTTCTATTTGTAATTCAGACTTAAACAATATCATCTTTCCTCCGTATTATTTTACTTTTGATTTTTTTGTGTTTACAACTTGACACACAACCTTTTTGAAATGCTTTTTATACTTCCCACATACTACTTTGCATATTTTCCCCAAACTTGAATCACATTAAAGACCATGATCTTCTTACTCTCACAGCTCATAGTAAGGTAGTCAAGGTTTTTCTCAACAAGGCTTAAAGGTTTAAGGATGAAGAACATTTATTTTAAAGCTCAAAAGAGGTACACAGTGGTTTTATTCTTGAAGAACAAGGTTGGCTATTCGGTTCAAACTATAATGAAAACAAAAAAAAAATGATCTTGATGATCCTTAAACATGCAATGAAATAATTAGCATAGAAACTCAAGCAAAGTCAAGTACGAATCAAAAGTGATAGCACATAATGAATTTGAACTCTGAATCACAAAATTTCACCTAGTTAAAATGTTGGTACCATTCAAGCTGAGGTTGTGCACTTTGTTAGTTTTAAAGATCAAAATCCCATTAGAACATCTATGAGTTACTCTAGAGTCATACAGAACATGTGGAAAATTTATTATGTCACATGTAGAGTGTTAATATTTAAGTGTAAATGAGTAGATGACAATAATGAGGATAAATGAGTTTGGGTTAACTTTGATGAATCATAACAAGGTGGGTTATAAGGACAAACCATTTATATGGCATATCAAGCAAGACAAATATTCTAGGTCATTGATCCAAGTAATGAGAAATGATTAGTTTTCCTGAAATGAAGAAACATGCAGGAAACTCACAACGAAGACTCTTTAGATATGCATGAGAAGTCGTCTTTCTCGTCAAGAACACTTCCTATTGATGTGGACAATGTAGTGGACGATATGCTTGCAAATCGAAGTCATCATGATGAAGGGATATGCAAAAACAAAGCCTCCTAATAACATAGTCTCCTAATATGTGTTTGTCTATTGTTGCTTTTCGTTCATTTATTATTATAGTGTTTTCCTTACAATTTTGTGAAATGAATTACTAAGATTGTTATGTTTCAACTATGGTGGAGTCCAAATCAAGTAGTGAAAAGAGGGGTCAGGTAGATTTATCACTTGGTTGTCTTAGGTAACCACAAGACTGATTGCTAAGGAGAGGATGCCAATTGACATAGATCCTAGTTTTAATAAGCCGTCAATCCCAAATGCTGCTAAGTTTAGCAGCTATGTGGGACTCAGTTTGACAACATATTTCTATTGTCATTCTAGTATGGGATGAGGTTGAACTGACATAGAAGAACCTTATTGGTTAGGAAGTTGATTTTATGTGAACATTATATAAGTTAATTTCATTATTAACCTATATATATAGTGAGTTGATTAATATTTCATAATTTTTCTGCACAACAAAATTTGACATTCTCAACACTGAGGTGGTTAGGAAGAAAGTCTTATTTGCCATTGTTACCAAATGAAGGGATTTCAATAGGAATATGTGTTTAGAAAGCATAAGATGACATTCCTTATTTGAAGTACCAGATCACTGACGGGGATTGGATGTAGTTTCATGTCAGTAAGTTTGATGCTTTTTAATAGGTTAGTTTTTGACAATTCTTATAATAACACAAATTTGTACTTATAATTTTTAGTTGTCTCATTTTTTAATTTTCATTGCAATAAAAAAAGACTAACTACCCAGGAATGGTAGAAGCTGAATGATGCACTTCACTTACTGTCGAGAGAGGTACACATTATTGTAGCAATGCCTCATGAAGGCTTGAGTAGAGGCAACAAGACTTAAGCTTGTTGACCTTGTATCTCCACCTCCTTGTTATGAGATGTGGAAGGTTATTCGCACCAAATCTAGATAGGCAGATGACTTCATAGTCTGTACACATCATTACTGAAAAAATCATAAGTACATATATACATAATATAATTGTTATTTCCCCGACGTTTGTAGGTAAAGTAGTTAAGTTTAGGATTAATTATTGATTATATGTTGCAGGATTCCTTAGTTGAGTAGGCCACATAAGACTCATTTGTTTCCTGTAGTCGAGGTGACATTTTGACGACGACTAGGTGATTCTTGAGGACTTTGAGATTACTTTGGTCCACCATAATAGAAAAGTCTTAATAATTAAGATATCTTTCATAAGATGGATATGGAGTTTAAAGAAAAACTGAATCAAATATAGTAGTCCCTGTAGCAAGAATTTGATGAGAAGTTAGAGTCCCTTGCTTGTTCTCAACAGTAAACTCAAGAAATAACTTATACAGTTCTTAAGATTGAGCAGCTACATATCCCTCGTAGATCACACTCACGCTAATGTACCAAACATGTGTGTTATATGTTAAAGATAATCCTCCACGTCTAGTTGTAATTAGACCACAAATAGAGGTAGGGTTAACCATTCATGGTGTCCCTCTACAATCCGATTGGATGTGGTATTAGTTGATAAAGTTGAACATATTGTTGCTTGAGTTCCTCTGCCCAATACAAAGGTTCAATTAGTGGGGAGACGTTAGACACATTTTTGCTTGGGCTAAACATTTGGTCATGCCAGTCCCAAAATGACCACATGCATTACATTATGTTTTTTATTTTTTATTCTTATAATTTATACAAATGTTGAACTAATATTTTCCTTCAAGTAGAATTTTGCCCGTCGTGATAAAAGTTTTGGGAGAACCTGTTATTGATGATAATGACATGACATAAGCTGAGGATGATCTCATATCAAAGCTTCTAACCATATTAGCCAATTTGAGGTTGAAACCCATGCAACTATGGTGAGACTTCAGAGTATTTGGAGTTGATACTACTCATGTCCCGTTGTACTTTTTCTTACCTGATGAATTGGAGTTTGTTAGGGAAACCTCTATGTAAGTCGTACTATGTATTGTATATTTACGATAATATAATGATTACATTTAACTTATAATTCTTTGTTTTACATACATGGACAAATTGAGCAAGGCAAATTCGAAATATATGGATATGTTGAGAATCAATCCATTTATAAATTTGGGAATACAAAGATCCATATCCAATAATATTTGCAAAATGGATTAGTGACTTACAGAGACGTAATTACCTGGCTCTATATATTGAAGGTATATATTTTATTAAATTATAGTAACTATTCAACTAATTATTTGTCATTCACAATAAGTCTTATTGAAAATTAAATATATTGAAAGTCATATTATATTAAGAATTTCTTTATTTTACATTTTGATTTGAACCCAAAACCAAATTATTTTAAAAATAAATGTCTAAAATTTAAGTTATGTACTCACTGACCTAAATTTATGTCAAACTTGATTAGGTTTAACATAAATTTATGTCACATGCATCCATATCAAAGTGTTACTAATATTGATTATTATATTAATTAATACTATAGATTTCACATCCATTACATAGAAATTAATTGATGTAGTATATGTTATATATATATATATATATATATATATATATATATATATATATATATATATCATCACCACTTTTTTCCAACAATCATTCTTTATTAAATACACAAATGTAATTTTTTTTCTAGTAAGATATACAAATGAGTTAAAAAGATAAAAAAAAAAAAAAAAAAAAAAAAAATAGGTGTATCAACATGTAAACATATCACATAATTCATGTTATTAATTGTACAATTTTGGTCACTAAATGAGTTATATATGGATGAATATTGATCAATAATAATTTAGTTAATCGGAATTAGGACCTTTGTTGCTTATATGTCTTTGGAACCACTTTTTCATTCTCTTGTTGAGGGTTAAGGGAACCATGATTTATATTTGAAATAAATTTTTATTAAATAGTGTCAATGTTCTGAGCTGAAGTTCACTGAAATAACATTGTTATAATTAAATATCATATTCTTGATATTATTTGCTTTGAAATATGGAGCATTGTCACGATTTCATCCTTTAAGGTTTTGTTTGGATTAGGGAGTGAATTTGAAAGAGTGAATTTGAAAGAGTGAATTTGAGTTGATTTGAGATGAAAGTGTGTGGAAAGTTGGATTGTTTAGATTAAGGAAAAGATAGTGAAATTTGAGTGAAGAGTTTATAAATGTTTACGAGTGATGTGATTTGTGTGATTGATAAAATAAGTTTTTAGTAAATAAAATTGAAGTTTAAATTAATTTAAAATTAAATATAATTATATTTTTTGAGCGTGATTAATAAATTTTTATTATTTTAATTGATGAAATTATAATATCATTAATTATTTTAAAACAAAAATTAAATTTTTATTATTAATGATAGTATTATTATTTTATAAATTTATTTTCACTATTGTTATAATTTCAATTTTATTATTATTATTATTATTATTTTAATATTTTTATTATTATAATTATTATTTATGATTTTATTATTATATTTAGTTTTAATATTTTATTTTTATAATTATCTTGTTTTTACTATTATTTTATAAATTTATTATTAATATTTTATTATTATTATTTTATAATTTTATTAAATTAAATATTATTTTAGTAATTATTATTGTTATGGTATATTATAATTAAATCATTATTTTTTATAAATTTACTCTAAATATTATTATAATTTTTAATTTTATTATTATTTTGTAATCTTTTTTAAACTATTATTATTAAAAATATTATTGTTATTATATTATATAATTAATTGTATTTATTTTATTATTGTATAAGTACAAATATTAATATATGAATAGTAAAATTAATTATATAAAAACTTACAAAAAAAATTCATTTCTCGTTTTTTACTTTTTATTAATATTTTATTCCTCCTTTTTTATCTTTTCTTGCATTCTATCAATCGTTATAAATCCATCGTTCAATTTAAACGCACTATAAAAAAACGTTTAAAAAAACTAAGAGATGAATGTATATTTAAATTATACTGTATATAAATAAAATTATTAACCATATTAAAATATTATCAAAATATTAATAGTTGATTATTAGGAAAGTTTTCTTTTCTAAAATAGTTTAGGATTTTTATTCATTACTTATTCTGATGTCTCCTAAAAGAAATTAAAATATGTTCACTTTATAAAATGAAAAACATAGTTTATTAATTTTTTTTCTAATTTTATCCACTAATATCGATTTTTTTTAAGAGTATGATTAAACTTAAAATGAGATGAAAAAATAAATCGACTCACTCACGTATTCTGATTATCAATTTGTTATTATGGTCGGTACATATATTATAACATGTTAATAATTTTATTTGGATATTTTTAAGAATTAAATTATGAAAGTAATGTTATTGGTTTATATATATATATATATATATATATATTTCTATTTAGACTTATAAAATTAATTTTTTTTCAAATAAATTAACTGATTTAAATTTGATACTTTATTTAACTTATTTAAATTTATTTCTTTAGAAAAAATAACTTTATTTTTTATTATTTAATTTTATATAGATTATATTTAAGGTAATTTTTTTATTTTAATGTACATTTTATAGAATTTATTTTAAATAAACCTATTTAATTTAAAAAAAAATCAGCAAATATCTATTATTTCCTCTAGATATAAAAAGAAAATCATAAACATTTCTGAAGAGGATAACTGACAAATAATGAAACAAATACAACATAGAAAAATAACAAATTATATCATATAAATAAAAAAATAAAATCCATAAATACATTATTTAAAATATTTTCACACAGTTATTTTACTGAAGCCCAAATTAAGCATCTTCAATTCCTGAATATTGTAATAAAATTTGTTAAAACCATAGATATTTACTCTGTCTACTTCTAGTGAATTCTACATCCATACATAAAAATGTTTACCTAATTATGGATAATAAAGTAAGAAGAAGTGTGACAGATAAAATATCTTAGAATTTGAATGGAATTACATGCTCCATTGAAAGAGGTGTGTTTGAAATTGGAAAGAATGATAAGGCAAGAATGAAGAGAGAGTCTCCGAAATGATGATTATTATGAGATTTTGAAATGTTTATGTGAGTTAAGTTTTAGGCAACTAAAAACGTGTTTTGTGGCGGGGAAAAGTGGAGGGAAAGAAGAACCAGTAGAAATGCAAGAGAATGGGTGAGTGGGGTGAGTGAGAGAAAAGAACCAAACGAAGATGTCAGCGAAAGACACGCGTTAGCACAAGACAAATAACACGCACTCACTCTCAATGCTTCTCTTTGCTTTACATAGTAGCAATGAAAGTGAGAGAATATTTTATTTATTTATTTATTTATTTATTTATTATTATGATTAGTTATAAATATCTTTTAATTACAAAATCTTTACTCTGCAAAATTCTACCATTAATATTGATTTTAAGTTCAAAATACAGTTTAGAAATAGACTTACCATGGGTTGTGTTGTCATGTATTATATGTCATATCAAATAGTTTACATTCAAACATGTAACATGTAACGAGTCTAATGTTGTCTAAACTAATGCATATATAAAATAAAAAAATTAAATAAAATATAAAAAATTAGAAATTAGAAATGTAATTAGTTCAACTAAATTAACCTAAATTTTTTTTGGCTGAATTACATTAAATTGTGTTTATATTTATTAAATTATTTTTGATAAAATTAACCAAATTATTAACTATAATAAACTTTATTGAACTATAACAAACGCATCCTACTCTATTATAAATTATGAGCACCCAAAATAAAATAAACATGTTTAGTGTTGTCTAAATTATGAGCACCCAAAATAAAATAATTTGAATTAAACCATAAAACTCAATATGGAATTAGAAATATAAGTTTTAAATTAAATAAACCTACAAATTAGTTCCTGTAAATTAAATTAATTGTGTTTAGGTTTATTAAATTTTTTTAATAATTTTGATCTATCTTCTAAACTATATTAAAATCCATTCAATAATAACAAACTATTTTATAAATGGTAAACGTCATATTTCACATATCCCTTAAAATTGAATAATTATACTTAGTTAGTAAAGAGAATACATAGTGTATAAATTATTAAAAGAATAAAAGTTTTAACATTATTAACTGTGATAATTTTTTGTGAAAATATATTCACACATTAATCTTGAAAGAATTTAATATAAGTTATATTTAAATATAATAAAATAATAAATAAAGATTATTGTTGAATCATAATTTAATTATTTAATAAAATTTTAATAATAACAATAAATTTAAGTACATATTTGTATTTAAAGATTTTAGGTGTTCTTAAAATTTAATTTTGAAATTGGAAAGCGCCTGTCACTACTTTTAAGATATCAATTTATTTTTTAATATCATTTATTTCAATATAATGAATAAAATATAGGAAAATTTAATTTTAACAATATAAAAGAAAAAGTAAATATCTCTAGTTTTGAACTTCAGTACATCATATGATTAAGATTGTCCTTTTCAAGTATTTTATCAATGGTTAGTTTCTTAAAAGTTATATATAGACGAACAATTTTAAGTTGAAGAAAATAAGAAGAAAAAAAGAAATATATCATACAAAACATTGAAAAAGAAAATAGAATATCTATTAAGTGTTTATTGTAAATCTATTATTGAGAGCATATAGAGCTTTTGGTTATGCGAAATTATTCTGAAATAAACTCTTGTGAGCTTTCATTGTTCTTTCTTTTGAGAGTGTTTCTATAAATCTTGTGTGGTATTGATCTCAAGAGAAAATTGGGATTGATATAATCTGGAGAGCTTTGTGTACTTGTTATAACCTATAAAAGTTTATATATTCCGTTGTAATCCAGAAAGGTTTGTGTACTCGTTATAATCTGAGAAGGTTTTGTAACTTAGAGATTTTTGTATACTTGGTGTAAACATTTATGATATAGAGTGAAACCTCTTGAAAGGTTTGTTCAAGAGAGAAGTGGACGTAGTCCAAGAGATTGGATAAACTCGTATAAATTTATTTTATTTGTTTTTATAAATTCTTGTCTTGAACTATCTTGATTAATGATTTTATTTGTAACAAATTGAATTCAAGTTTCATTCAATTCCAATCTAAAATCAGTTGTTCCTACAATTCCAATCTAAAATCAGTTGTTCCTACAATTACATATGTATATAAACTTTTATTTTTAATACGTAAACGTGTATTTTTTTAAATATAAAAATAATTCTTTTTATAAAAATAATAATTTTTATTTTAAATAATAAATAAAGACATTTATATATACAATTTTGAATTATAACATACTAAACATGATTTTTTGTAAAAATATTTTTATAATTTTTTTAAAATATATTAAAGGTAATATATTTTGTCTCTCCCTTCAATATACCTAACATCAGACAGTACATTCAAGCGATTACTGTATATATTTCAAGCATCTACATTATTTACAAGGAAAATGTTTCCTTCACAACAAGTATATTAATTTTTTTATTTCTACTACATATAATTTTTGAATTTGATTAATTCCAATTCAAAATTAAATTTGCAGTTTTGACAATCTGTATTAAATTAGTACACAGGCAGAGAGATAGTAAATTTTTCCATTCAATTAATTTTTTCAATTTTTTATTCCAAAAGTTTTATCTAGTTTTTATTTTCAATAAAACACAGTCTTTATATTAACATAAAAAATTCTATTATACTCTTTCGTAAATACATGAATTTTCATTTAAACTATAAAAAAATTTTACAGGAAGAAAAACTTATTTCTAAATAAAATAGTTCAACAAAGCTTGTATCTCGAGTTTTAATAGACTAGATAGTTTTAAATTTGGTTTTGTTATGGAAAAAACTAAAAAAATAGTTATATATTTGAATAGAAAATTTTGATAACTTATATAGTTTTGGATTAAACATGGTTTGTCCATGTGCAATTTTAATATTATTTTAACTTTCATTTAATAATTTATTTTTTTATTTACTCATAAACTTATAATTTTTTTATATTATAATTTTGAATGAAGGTAATATAATTAATTTTTTATATATATTTTTAATAGTGATTTTATCTTCGAATACAAAATTAATAATATTAATAATCTTATTAAATATCTTCTATTTTTAAAATAATCAATTATAGTATATTAAAAATTACATCTAATATAAATTTATTATTATTGTTTTTCCTTACCCAATTAAAAAATATAAAAATGAATCTTTATTTATAATATATTAAAAATATTTTGTTACTAACGTTTTTTAAGAGGTGTTTAATCCTTCTTTATTTATGTATAAATTAATAAATGATAAATACATACAATTTATTATATGTTATAAAATAAAATTTATAATTTATTACTTTCTCTAAATATTATATTTTAACAAAAAAATCATTATTTAATACATTAACAAAAATAATGATTTATTGATTAGGTTCATGTCATTAGTCCCCTACACATTCTTAATTTAGTTTTATGACTAAACTAAAAATATGTTATGGGAATAAATGTTGATTTATTATTAGGAAAAAAATATTAAATTAGAATAAAAAGAATATGACAACAAAATCAAATCCATAATGTTTTTAGATGGCCAATTGAATACATTTTTATATGTAAAGAGCAAATTAATATGTCTAAGTTGATATTTACAAGTACTTTTTCTCATACTTTAGTAAAATGTTGAAAAGTTACATTATAATTTGTTCCCTTTTTCAAATAATTATAATAAATAAATATTTCCCATGATTTATACAAATATATTAGGAAATAAAATTTTTGTACCTTAGAAAAGTTCATTATATGAGGACTTTTTAGAGTATTAACCGTCAAAAGGAAATTCTTTGAAAAAAATGAATCTTTTTGGTTGTATACTTACATTATATCTATCATTTTTTTTCTTCTTCAAACTAATTACATTGAGGATTTTGTGCTAAAGAAGAGAGGAAAAAGTGTTCCTGATTCGTGATAAATCAATCTACCAAACTACAAATCAATGCACAATCTTTCAATCCATTCACACCAAAACCTCTAAAATTGAATGCTATTAACAATTTCATTTTTAGCAATTAATATCACTCTATATCTCTCTCGCTCTCCTTCAATTCAATTATTTTAAATTGTTGCAAATCCAGCTATCTAAATACCAATCTCATTAACAAGTCACCTTCCTATATGTCCACCATTTCTCCTTTTTCGGGGGATTATTTTTCCATCATAATAATAAGTAGATTTTGTTTTGGTTATTAAGATAAAATATCATCACTCCTTATGTCTAAATGAGAAAATACTCATGTCTAAATGAGAAAATTTATCAAACACGTGTATACCACAAATCACATAGAAACTTATATATATATTAGTGACGAAAAAAAATGATGACGGTTTTTTGGAGATCACTGTCTATATTTAATTAGTGGTTCTTTTGTTAATATAGCAATTTATATGTGACGGTTAGAACTAAAATTTGTTATCGTTCCGTTTTACGATGTTGACTCTCATTTAATCATCGTTATATAGGTCATTTTAAATCATACTTCTTTGTTTTTCCTTGCGTGTGTTGCGAATGAAAGTTCCTTCTTCTTAGTTGCTCCTTCAGTTGTGCTATCCAGGTTGTGTTGTTCTTGCAGTTGTTCTGTCTCTCTGTTTCCCTCTTGTCAACATTCACCACTCATGAGTTATCTTGGAATGTCACAAAGGTGTTGTGTTGTCGACATTCCGTTATCCTGTCACGTGGATACTATTATCTCCGCCGGTCACCCACTTCAAACTACTCCTAACTGCTCATCAATGTTGTTGCATCGAGTGAACCTTAATTTCCCTTATAAGATTTAATACAAATTTATGTACTACATCCAATTTGAAATTTTTCTTTGATTTCTTTTATATAAAAATAAGAGGAGGCAGTAATAATAATGAATGTGTTAAATCTTGAATTGTCCGGCTAAACAATTTAAGAAGAAGATTAATTACTTTTTAATAGCTCATTAGTACATATATTTTAATGTACTTTTCATACATTTCATGAAATTTGGTTGACTGCATTTTATAATGACCTTTAGATACATATTTGATTGTGGTTGATTGCCACTTTCATGTCATGTAACCTGAAAGACCAATGTGAAATGTTGTCAAAATTTTTGTAAAATTATATGATATGTAAATTAAAGTATATATGAACTAGAAAAAGTGAATCTTCTTGAATGGGATAGGGTCACACCTTTGATTGCAAAAGTGAGGTTTTCATTCATTAAGATTGCTTAAAGTATTGTGACGATTACATGATTTACATATGGATCAAGATTTAATTAATTCAACACACATTAATGTTGAGTATAAGACTTGAGTAGAAGAATTTATACAATTTGCGTAATATAATGTTGGTAGTAATGTTGATCGAGTAAAGTTTGTTGAATGCTACTAACATTAGGGAACACCATCTTTGCGATGTTTTCTTTTTTTCAAAATTATACAACTTAGACATGGCATAGCGAATTATTAGGCATGCCAAGTGTATCCCAAAATGAAGAGTTTGTGATTTTATCGTAGATGAATGATTGGAGGAAGATCGATTGAAGGATGTGATTCATTATGTTGGTGCAAAATCTTTTGCTCAAGCACATATGTGTGTAACTATGTGATGCAGAGACTCCATTGTATACTGGATCAACAAAATTCACACGATTTTCAGTGGTGTTTTAAGGTTGATGAATTTGAAGGCAATCAATGGGTGGACTGATAAAAGTTTCACAAAATTGCTTGTTTTGTTGAAGTATATGCTTCTGAAAGGAAATATACTATCTAATAATAATTATAAGGCCATGAAAATACTTTATTCAATGGGAAGGAATATAAAAATATACATGCATGTTGTAATGATTGCATATTATATACAAAAGAATTTAAATGGTTGAAGAAATATCCAAAGTGTGGGTTATCATGTTATAAGATGAAAGACAAAAATGAAGATAATAATTGTGGAATGCCAAAAAATGGCCCTTCCTGTGAAGGTTGTATGGTATCTTCTAATCATTTCAAGACTTAGGCATTGTTTGCAAACCTAAATGGTGCTAAAAAGCTTAGATGATATGCACATGAGTAAAAATGTGATGGAATGTTTCATCATCCAACTGATTCTATGCAATGGAAACACATTGATGACGGTTTTCCCCAATTTGGAAAAGAACAAAAAAATATTTGACTTGGTTTAGTCAGAGATAAAATGAATCCATTTGGTAATTTGAGTACTAATCTTGGTTTATTAGTTATTTACAACCTATCTCCTAAACTACACATGAAGAGAAAGTACATGATATTGCCTACGATGATCTCTATTCCAATACAACCAAAAAATGACATAATTGTTTATCTATGTCCACTAATTGAAGATTTAAAGTTGTTTTGGTATGAAGGGGTTGAGGTATTTGATGGATTTGCTAATGAATCTTTCCAAATGCATGTCATGCTATTTTTTACCATCAATAACTTTCCTACTTGTGGCAATTTGTTAGAGTATAACATTAAGGGTCATAAAGCATGTCTTTTATGTGAAGAAGACATTGCATCTTAACAATTGAAACATGGAAGGAAGACAATATATCTTCGGTATAGAAGATTTCTAAAATCTCATCATCCTTTTCGTAATTTGAAAAAAGGCCTTTAATGGACATAAAGAGAATGACATTCCACCAATTCCATTGTTTAGTCTTCAAATTTATGAAAAGGTAAATAACATATACATAATGTATTTGTAAAGTTGAAAAAGAAGTCATTTACGATAAACATATGGAAGAAAAAGTCAATCATCTTTGATCTTCCATATTAGTTCAAGTTAAAAGTTAGACATTGTATAATATGTAATGCATGTTGAAAAAATGTGTGTGATATTTTAATTGTTACACTTATTTACATTCCCAGAAAGATGAAGGATGAGATCAATGCTCATTTCCATTTGAATGAAATGAAGATATGAAAGGATTTTACACCAAGGGAGGTGGGTAAGTATACATATTTGCCCCTAGCTTGTTACACTATGTCCAAGAAAGAAAAAAATATTTCTACCAATGCCTAAAGGTTGTTAAGGTAGCACAATGATGCTCTTCAAATGTTTAGAGTTTAATATCTATGCATAATTTGAAGCTAATTAGCCTGAAGTCTCATGATTGTCACATTTTAATACAACAATTGCTATCAGTGGCTATTGATGGAATTTTGCCCAAAAATGTTAAGCATACTATAACTCGTTTGTGTTCATTTTTCTCTTCAATTTGTAGTAAAGTCATTGACCCTCTAAAGTTAGATGAACTTTAAGATAATATTTTTATTATCTTGTGTCAATTGAAAATGTTTTTATTCCTTCATCCATTTTTGACATCATGGTGCATTTACTTGTTCATTTTGTAAGAGAAATTAAGTTTGTGGACCAGAGTACTTAAGATAGATATATCATGTAGACCATTATATGAAAATTTTGAAAGGATATGTCAAGAATCCATATCGTCCAAAAGCTTCGATGATTGAAAGGTATATTGTTGAAGAAAGTATTAAGTTTTGTTTGGAGTATATGACAAAAGCAAATCTTATAAGACTTCCACCCAAATCATGACACAACAGACATTCTTTAAGTGAGTGCACACGAGATGTCAAAATGGTAACCAAATCTCACAAAGAAGTATTGCAAGCACGTTTGTAATACTAACCAATACAAAAGAGGTTATACCTTACTTACCTAACCACAAAACCGTTATTGAGGAAAAAAATCCCACGATAACTAGAGAAATGGGTGTTGATGGAGCATAACAAGACTTTCATGCCTTGGTTTAAAACTAAGGTCTTGAAAGACGTAACAACATCTGAAACATTAACACAACTAGCAAATGAACTAAAGTTTGATGTCTTGTGTTGTTTTGGTTATGACATCAACAATTGTTCCTTCTATACAAATTTTTTGGATGAAGAAAGTACATTACAAAATAATGAAATCACTCTTGAAGCTGAGCCGCTACAATTTTTAACTTCAAAAGATCCAAATCCCATATAGTTTTATCAATGTCATACTTTGATGTAACAAAAGAGATTTGGAGGTTGGTTATACTAAGTTTTCTATTTTAATTTTAAAGTGTAAGTGGGTTAACAGTAAAAAAGGTGTTAGAATAAATGAATGACATTAGTTGATTTTCGAAAGGTGGGTTATCGAGATGAGTTGTTCATCATGGCACATTAAGCATCCCAAATTATTTATGTCAGAGATTCTATGTCAAAACATTGGTACATTGTTCTTCACAAAAAAAAAAAAAAAAAAAAAA
>Ga0209489_103039_pt1 | contig 33316 bp, 23 predicted proteins | sample SiratrowhiteBW_FD_187527 | JGI IMG/M metagenome (GOLD analysis project Ga0209489, IMG submission 187527) | Root nodule microbial communities of legume samples collected from California, USA - Siratro white BW (SPAdes) (version 2) | ecosystem: Host-associated > Plants > Roots > Nodule | place...
AAGGGGCAGGTGATGTAATTAGTCTAGGCTTTGGCTTCTTTTTCTTTCTTTTAGCCATTAGATAAAAAAAGGAAACGTTAGACATTTAGGTGGAGTTGGGCTTTTGGCCCGGTAAGTTATTTTTTTTTAAGCCCTTATATTTCTAACTTTTTTTAGCTATTTTTTTTAGTTTTCTTTTTTTCGTCATAGATAAGTAAAAAAAAATATTTTTTTTATAGATAAATTTTCGATTAAAATCTCTGAAAGGCTATACACGCTATATGAGGTTTTATTGATTTTTTTTATTAAATTCCTAAATAACCGTTCGCGTTATGCGGAATTTAATTCGAAAAAATTTTAATATCGTTCGACAATATCAAAGGATCGTATGCGTCAAGCGATATCCAAAATGAAGTTTAATTTCTGAAAACACTAAATTTTTCTAAAATTAAAAAATATATAAACATCAAAAATTTCCAAAATTAAAAAAAATCAAGTTCTCAAACAAACAATTTTTCAAACAAAGAACTACGTAACCCTGATTCTCCACCCGATAGAGATACGTAGGAGCGAGGTTAAACCTTGTCGGGCCCTTTCTAAAATTAAAAAAATTTTGTTTGCCTTTATTTTCATTTTTGCGGAAAATAAACATCTTAAAGAAAATACACTCGTTTTACTTATTTAATTAAAAGGTACCGTCCCAGGACGGGCGTTGTGGGGGTGCTAACACCTTCCCTACACGTAACTGACTCCCGGACCTGCGGTCCGGTTTTCACAGACCCGCCTTATCATTTCTTTTCGGGTTTTCCATAGTTTTCCCTGAAAAACTATTGGTAGCGACTCCATTTTTTTTAAAAGTCACTAACTTTTTTTCGGATCGCCGTCTCCGTCGTGATTTAGGTCGCGACAACCTTCATATGCTTTTGTCTTCTCCTCATATTCTCTATTGAGATCTGCATAGCTATGTTGTAAGCCCAGTAGATCATCAGCCATCTTGACATTCTTCTCTTTCAATTTTGCAACTTCCTCCTTCAGCTTCTTTACTTCCCCTGACTCTATATCTTGGTTTTGTTCTTCATTTCTCGACTGAGTGGGGATTCTTCGGAAAGGCAGGTTGACTTGATTAACTCTCTCTGTGACCCATTGGTGATAAGGAATTTCTCTATCTATCCCCCATGCTTCGAATCCCTTTCTATACGGATCACCCTTTTCCATGCACTCCTAATATGTCGGAGAGTTTCAGTAGCATCTCCTTCCCCATAGTAAGCCAACAAAGTAGTGAGCGAAGTGACTGTTGGCGAACCTCTTATAGGGTACCCAAACTGTCTTTGGGCTAGAATCGGATTGTAACACAACCTTTAGTGCGTATGAGTGGCACGTTGGGATAGTTCCCACAATAATATATGACGCTCGACTTCTACTGCCGAGATGGATGCCACTTTATCTTTTCTTGAGTCAGTCTTGAGAGAAACTCACCCCAATTTGTCGTTCTCTTCACTTCAAGCTTGCGTTGCATTACCTCTTCAACAGGGCATGGAGCATTGATCCCTTTTTCCCCTATGCGAGATAGGAGCCAGGCATAAAACACAGGTAGACAACACATCAACTTTCTTTTCCCCAGGTCATAGCACAGATGAAGAGCTATATAGACGTCAGCTAAGATTACTGGGCTGGATTTTTCGCTCGAGTTTTACTGGCAATAAATACATCGATTGCAGCATAGTCGACTAAATCTTCGACATTAGGGAACAACATAATACCATATAGCGTAAGAGCCAGAACATCCATGAAAGTTTCCCAATTTTCTTGGTCAGCTAACTGATGCAAATAGCTTTCCAAAAACTTTGGGGTAAATCCTCGTACACCTTTCTTGTTCACTAGGGCACTCTCTAGTTCTCTTGGGTGGATTCTCATTATCCCAGATAGAGTCGAAAAAGAAGCATGATGTTCAACATATTTGTATGGAGACCTCCCCTCCAATGGTAAGTCTAAAATCTACTCAAACTCCTCAATTGTCGGCACCAATTGAAAGTCTTGGAACGTGAAAGCTTTGACAGGTGGGTCATAATACTGTGCAAAGGCTGTGATCAAGAAAATTTGCACCTCTATGTCGAGCAAACCTAACAAATTCCCATATTTCTTCCTGAAAGAGTTTCTTTGAACCGCTCTGAGCCTTTGCCCCAATGCCCTGATTCCAACCAGATTATTCTCTCTGGCTTTTATCGGCAGTTTTGCTTTCAAATCAAATCCTCTTCAGATTTCATTTTGACTCCAGAACTTACATTAATTTCCATTCTTTTTTTTTTGAAAAAAAAAACACAACTTTATAGTTTCTGACCTTAAAAGAAAACAATTGAGACTATATGAGAGAAAGAAATGCATGCATGCAATGCAATTAAGAAAAGCTTGAGCTAATCTTCATATGTCATGACAAAAATAATGGATGCTTTGTATGAGAGAAGAAAATATACAATGGATAAAAATACTTTTACTATTACTTTTTTTAAAAAAAAAAATGGGGTGGTGAGTAGAGACGCGCAACATATCTCCCTTTGTGCCCTAAAAAGGTTCAATATGCTTAGGGGTCTAAGGCATTAGATGCACACTCAAAAAGGTAAACTTCTAATTCCTAAAGGTATAAGGCCACTAGAGTTATGACTCCCCTCAGTGCATTACCCACAACAGTTGGTAGCCAACTTGTGTAAGCATACAAGTGAAGAGAACAGACTCTAGTTGTGGTTCTCGCAATAGCCAGAATGGGAAGTACATCCTCATTGACATTGCTACACAACCCCTTCTAATTCTAAGATTCCTCAGACCCGGGTGTAGGGCCTCACTCATGATATGAACAAGTATGTGTGTGTGTGAAGGGAGAATCATGCACCCAACCCTCCACCTACAAAACAGTCAGAAAAGTCCCAAGCAGATATACAACATATATAATAGATATAACATGTCATCTACCCTAGGGTTCAATTATTCCAACAACAATAAATAAACAATCATATATACAAAAAAAAGGGAAAGATAAACACTAAAAAAGAATCACACTCATTTTTACTTATTTAATCAAATTGGCGTGACTCTCAAATGGTCCCCAGCGGAGTCGCCATCTGTCGCAACCGGGATCACGACGGGGACGGCGAACAAAAATAATTTTATTTTCAAAATAGTGGAGTCGCCACCATTGTTTATTAGGAAAAACTATGGAAAACCAAAAACAAGATAAGGCAAGTTTGCAAAAATAGATTTCGAGTCCGGAAGTCGGTTACATATGGGGAAGGTGTTAGCACCCCACAACGCCTGTCCTAAGACGATACCTTTAATTAAATAAATAATCTGAGTGTGATTTTTTAAAACATTTATTTTCCGAAGAAAGAGATTAAGATAAAACAAACAAAATATTTTTTTAGTTTTAGGGAGCCCGACAAGGTTTGACCTTGCTCCTACGTATCTCCATTAGGGATGGAGAATCAGGGTTACGTAGTTCTTTGTTGATAAGATTAGCCAATAATCTCAATTAAAATCCATTTAATTCTTATAAGATAAGTCTTATTTAATTATTGAATTTATTCACAATTATAGTTTAAGAAATTAAGATTAAACACTCTAAGTGTAAATACAAATATACTCATCAATATTTTACATTTATATGTTAATTAACATATTTTTTTTAGAAAAATTATTCATTTAAAATGTCAGCATTAAGACATAAAATCTCTACAAATAATTAGAAACAAGAAAAGTGAAAGAATATACTTAAAAGTTTAAGTTTAACTAATAATCTCAATTATAGTTTAATTAATTTTTATTAGATAAGTTTTATTTGAAAAAATAGATTTATTCTCAATTACAATTTAAGAAAATTAAAGTTAAAAACTCTAAATATAAATAAAAATATACTCATTAATATTTTATATGTTATTTAATAAATTTTTAAAAATTAAAATGTCATTAAAGTAAACTAACTATAGAGAATTTTATATATAAATAAATATATCATTCATTATATTTTAAAATTCACTTAAGTGTTTTCTATAATCCTTAAGGTCTTAATTCCTTTAGTAATGTTGAAAGGATACTATCCACAGTTTTGTATCTATCTTCTTTCTTTCTTTACATATATTTGATAGGATCTTGATTTCGTGTCAAAATTTTAAATATTATGACATCATTTATTATTTTAATTAAATATTTTTATTTGATTGAGGATACCTTATTCATTTTAACATCTTATTAAAGAACCACTTCTCTCTAATTCTTATCCATTCATAATACAAAATCGCCAACAACTAGGCGACTTTGAAGCTCTAATTAAATCTTTTTCTAAATATTCTTGTATTTTCTTTTTAAAGTACTTTAAGTATTATTGATTAATTTGTATAGTTTTAGCTTTTTTGTATATTTTTTTCGTCAAAACTATCTATAAAAAACTGACAAGATTATGTATTTTTTGCGATGCCAAACAGGTTATTTTTGAAAATTTATGTTTTTCTATTTTTCTTCATAATTTTTTAATTACTTTTTAATATTTTTAGTTTTAAGTTGTTTTTTTTTTATATTTTATCTCTTTATTTAGCATATTTATATATTTTCTTTTATATTTTATCTCTTTACGTAGCATATTTATATGGTTTTTTCTGTTATATTTATTTTTACTATTGACGAATCTTGTTATAAATTCAATTCTCTTGTTCAGAGTTTTACAAATTCAAAACATATATTTGTAGCCAAAGTATTGGTTACTAACCGCTAATTACTTGGAATGGATGTAATAAGATTACAAAGAGAGTTACTAAAATCATAGTGGTACGTATTTATATTTTTCATTAATACAAAAGACATGTTTAGTTTATATTTGTAGGATCTTTGTATATTGAAAAGTTTATATTTGTAGGATCTTTTGTCTTGAAATTCTTTTTAGGACAAGTAGGTGTAGAGCCTACTAAATTAAATTGTTTGATAAAGCAAGTTCATTATCATCATGTTAGATTGTCTAATGTTTTCTTCTTTTTTTTTCCGATTATTGACACTTATTTGTTTGTAACCATTTTAGTTTAGTTAATTAGAAGTTCTCAAGTGCTTTTAAGTGATATACAGTTGTCTCGCTCCATTCTATATAAGAGTTTCTAACTCTTTATTAGTAGATGATATACATTTACATAATAAAACAAGGTAATTCTTCTTGTTATATTGCTTTGTGTATTTTTGTTAGATCACGTCTAGAAGGTTGTTTCACAACCAATATTGCCCTTATTTTTCCATTATTTTAAGGTTCATTATGGCACAATGTGCATAATAAACTAGTATCAAAGTTAGTTTCGTTGATCTCTGTCCATTATAGGTGATCAAGATTCTTACAAGATAAAATGAGCATCACTTTGAAGATTAAAATGTTTAATGGGAAGAATAATTTCAATCTTTAGAGGATTAAAATGAGATTTTTACTTAAGGAGAATGGGGTGTGGGAACCACTGTCTGATAATATGTAGCACATCGAGAGGCATGTGTTCGAGTACATGGAAGAAAGTGATCATTCAATGACCCTTTTATTTATGTTAAATGATGTACTTTATGAGGTTGCTTAATACTCTTTTCATGACAAAGTTTATATGTAATAAGCTTCTCTTGAGGATAAGGTTGTTTGAATTTATCTAAAGGAGTGTACAACACTATAGACTCATCTTGAGGAGTTCAACTAAATCTTGATGGAGCTACAAAACATATATGTCAAGGTAGAAGATGAAGAATGAATGATGATTGTGTCAGCCTTTCTTCCACCTTCCTACAATGACTTGGTAAGTTCTTTGAGTATATGAAAGGATTGTATCACTTTAGAGGAAGTTAAGTCAAGCCTAAAAATATTTAAGAATTGTCAGCATCTTATTTCGTCCGGATAAATATTAATTAGAATAAAAAACAATTACAAAATAAAAATAATAATAAAAGAATAAAATGTAGTTGATTAGTTACGGATTTATTTTAAAAACGAAAAAAAATATAAAAAGGAAAGAGGTTTGACTTATTCATTAATTTTTAAAAATTAAAATAACAATTTAATAATAAAAAACAAAAATAACAAAAAATATAAATATAAAATAAAGCAACAGAACCTAAAAATAAGAAAAAAAAACAAAAAAATAATAAAAAGTAATAATTAAAGAAATTGAGATTGCTTTCAAATTATTTCTTGATATGCACGTTCAATACATATTTAAAATAATAACATAAAAAAGACTAAGTCAATCCTTTGAACTACTTTCTTTTATAATAAAATAATATAAAAAAATAATAATAACAAAAAAAAAATACGTGGTGAAACCATTCCTCCTTACTTTCCACAATCCTTTTTCCCCGTAAGCCACTTCTATGATAACTGTTATTATTCATATTATAAATTATCCAATGATACAAAGAAAAGAAAGAGGGGGGAGAGAAATATTAAGAGCAGAATACAGAGAACCAAAAGAAGAAGAGAAATGAGAACCTTTTTGAAGTAAGAGAGAAGTAGTTTTTTTTTTTAGAGATCAAGCTTTGAAGAATCAAGTTTCAGGTATGATTTTAGAACTTAAAATTGACATGCATTTAAGATTTATGGTTTTGTTGTTGCTTGGTTCTTGTATGATAAGTGTACAGTCACACTCTTTCTCCTCCATGAAAGCCTTCTTCCATAATCTTTTACTATAACCCTTCACTACACCACTTTCCACTATCCAAAACACCTAAAAACAGCCTCTAAAATCCACCAAAATTCAATCATGTTTGCCAAAAAAAATTGCACCCAAAACCACTCCAAAACAACCCCAAAACGACCTCCACCATTATCGCCCGTTTTTCCGTGCCGCCGCCGCCACCCCACGCCGCCGTCACCGCTCCTTCCTCACAGCTGCCACCGCTTTTGGTTCCTCATGGGTGAAGAAAGGTGATGGTGGCTTAGGATTAAGGTGGTGGTGGCTTAGGGTTTAGGAGTTGGGTCATTCTATTCGCACCCCCCACATTACCATTGCACCACCAACCTAAAAATAATAATAAAAACTATTTGTACCCCCTACATTACCATTGCACCACCAACCTTAAAAAAAATAATAAAAACTATTCGTACCCCCCACATTACCATTGCACCACCAACCTCAAAAAAATAATAGAAAATGATTTTGGGCCTTTGGGACCAGCCCAAAACTACAACCTTTTTTATTTGTGTACTCCCACATTTTAAGCTTATATCTTGCTTGTTTTATTTATTTTATTTTATTGTGTTATAATTATTATTTTTCTTATTATTTTAATAAAAATTAAATTGGTATACTATATTTGCTGATAATGTTAGATATCAAATAGTCGCACGCTTTATACGATATTTAATATTATTATTCTAAGGTTTTTTAAATATCAAATGATCGCCCGCATCATACGATATTTAATTTAAAACTTTGGAAATAAAATTTTGGGATATTATATTTTCTAATAATGTTAAATATCAAATGACCACAAGCGTCATACGATATTTAATATTATTATTTCAAATATTTTTTAAATATCAAACGGTCGCACGCGTCACATGATATTTAATATAAAACTTTGGAAATAAAATTTTGGGATATTATATTTTCTAATGATGTTAGATATCAAATGACCACACGCATCATACGATATTTAATATTATTATTCTAAAGTTTTTAAATATCAAATGGCCGCATGCGTCATACGATATTTAATATAAACTTTAGAAAATAAATTTTTGGAATATTATTTTTGTAATAATATTAGATATCAAATGGCCATACGCGTCATACGATATTTAATATTATTATTCCAAATGTTTCTTAAATATCAATTGGCGACACGCATCACGCGATATTTAATATGAAACTTTGGAAATAAATCATTTTAATATCAAATATAAAAAATTAATTACAAAAATGTCAAAAATAAAAATATCAACCCGATAAACAATCTTATCCATAGAACTATGTATCCCTGATTCTCTATCTCTGATGAAGATACGTAGGAGCAAGGTCAAACTTTGTCGGGCCTCTTTCAAAAATAAAAAGTATTTTTGTTTGTTTTTATTTTCATTTTTGTCGAAAAATAAATATTTTGAAAATTACACTCATTTTATTTATTTAATTAAAGGTATCGTCTTAGGATGGGCGTTGTGGGGGTGCTAATACCTTCCCCACAGGTAACCGACTTCCGGACTCGAAATCCGATTTTCGCAGACTTGTTTTATTATTATTTTGGTTTTTCCATAGTTTTCCATAATAAACTATGGTAGTGACTCCTCTGTTTTGAAAATTAAAATAATTTTATTTTGTTCGCCATCCCCGTCGTGACCCTGGTTACTACAAATGGCGACTCCACTAGGGACTTACTTGAGAGTCAAGCCAATTTTAATTAAATAAGTAAATATGAGTGTGATTTTCTAAATGTTTGTGTTTTCCTTTCTCTTTGTATATATGTATTCTTGTTTGTTCTTGCTTGAATAATTGAACCCTAGGATAGACGACATGCTATATCTGCTTGGAAAATTTTCTAGCTGTTTTGCAGGTGGGGGTTTGGGTGCATTATTCTCCCTTCACACACACATTTACTTTTGCATATCATGAGTGGGGCCCTATACCCGGGTCTGAGAAAGCTTAGAAGTAGAAGGGGTTGTGTAGCAATGTCACAAGGATGTACTTCCTTTTCTGGCTTTTGCGAGAACCCCAGCTAGAGTTTGTTTGCTTCATTTGTATGTCCATAAAAGTTGTTTACCAACTACTATGGGTATGCGATGGAGTAATACATAGCTCTAGTGGCCTTATATCCTTAGGAATTAGGAGCCAACCTATGTGAGTGTGCATTTAATGCCATAGACCCTTAGGTATGTTCAACCTGGTTTAGGGCACAAAGGGAGATATTTTGCACGTCTTTACCTCTCACCATACTTTTCTTTTAAAAAAAAATAAAATAAAAAAATAAAGAGTCTTTTGTAAATAAATAAATTTTGTTTCTTATACAAGCATCCATTGCATTTTTTTTATCATGTCATAATTGGAGAAGAAGGATAGGAGATATAAGAAATTTAACTCCTATTCTTTTTCACCAATGCATTGCATGCATTTTCTCATTTAACCTTACTTTTATTCATTGAAGCTTAGAAATTATAAAGTTGTGGAAATGGAAATTAATATGGGGTATGGAGTTGAGAATGAATTTGATTCAAGTTCATTGAAGAAAAAGTTATTTTTCAACATAAAGGGAAACAATTTGACCAATCTTAGAGCATTGGGCTGGAAGCTCAAAACAATACAGAGGGATGCCTTTAGAATAAAGTATGGGAATCTACTGAGTTTATTGGAGATAAAGGTTCAGATATATGCAATCACAACTTTAGCATAATACTACAATTCGCCTCTCAGATGTTTTACATTCCAAGATTTTCAGCTAGTACCGACTATCGAAGAATTTGGGCAGATCCTTGACTTGCCGATGAAAGGGAAGATTCCGTAGAAATATTTTGAACAACACAGTTCTATCCCAACATTGGCTGAAATCTTAAAAATACACCCTAAGGAGTTGGAAAGCAAGCCGGTAGAAAGAAAAAAAACAAGAGGTTTCCCACAGAAATTCTTAGAGAATTATCTATACTAGTTAGTCGGGAAGGAAGATTGGGGTACATTTATGGATGTCTTAGCCCTAACTCTTTACGACATCATGTTATTTCCCAACTTGGAAGGCTTTGTGACTTATGTCGCTATCAATGTGTTTGTTGCAATGAAAAATAGATCTGAGAATCCAATCATAAACATTTTAGCTGATATCTACGAAACTCTCGATTCGTGTTATAAAATGAAGCAAAAGAAGGTGTCATGTTGCCTACCTGCGTTATATGTCTAGCTTACATCTCGTGTTAGTGATAAAGTGATCAACATCAAATGTCCCGTCAAGGAAGTGTTACAACACGGGCCTGAGATGAAAGAATCAAAAGATTGGTCACAATTGTTTGCGGGTCTGACCGAGAGAAAAATCAAATGGCAACCATCATGGCAACAACGGTCACTCATCATATACCATTGTGGAAACTACCCAAATGTGCCGCTTATAGGTACTAGGGGTTGTATTAATTATAACCCAGTGTTGGCTCAGAGGCAATTTGGGTATCCCATAAAAAGGTCACCAACACCCTATGCTCTTACCACTTTGCTGATTTCTTATGAGGATGGGGGTGCTACTGAAGTTCTCCATGATATCATAAATGCATGGAGAAATATAATTCGTATGGAAAGGGATTCAAGAGCCTGGACAATGAACAGAGAAATCCCTTATCGACAATGGATTACAAAGAGAGTCGAAAAAGTCAAGTTGTCTTTCGAACAAATCTCCACCTGCTTAACAAACGAAGAATAGATGCAAAATATGGAATCAAAGGAAGTAAAGCAGCTAAAAGAGGAGGTTACGAGATTGAAAGAGAAAAATGCCAAGATAGATGATGACTTCCTGGGCCTACGACATAGTTATCAGATCTCAAAAAAAAGTATGAGGAAAAGACAGAAGCATACGAAGGGCTGGTTAGAAAATAGAAAACAGAAAGAGATTATACACATAGAATTAAGCAGGATCTGTATGCAGCCAATAAGGAGTTAACAATGAGAGCAGAGGAGCGAAATATGGCCCTATCAGCGGAACGCCAATGGAAGAACTTATATGAAGACATAAAAAGGATAAACAATAGGCGTTGAGAAGGTTGCAAGAGCTACAACTCCAAGTTAATAGCATGAAACACCAAGTGGAAGAGACCGTGGCAATATGCGAGGAAAGGGTGAATGAAGAGCGCATACGACTAATGACAACAGAGGAGAGACACCAAGCTGCGATGACTCGTGTGAGAGATTATATGGATGAACAAGAAAAGGATGTGGTACACTGGAGGAGAAATTTTTTCCCAATTGACTGCTCTAGCTAACGGGGATATCGATGACGTACCTAAAATGTTACGTGAAGTTGACACAGTGACATTTCAGATTTTTCTCGAGCTAGTGGAGCAGATGAAGATTTTAATTGCTCGTGCTAGGGATTGATAATAGTTTCATTTTGTTTCTCCTTTGAAGATGTATCGTTTTGAATTCCTTGAATAAATCAGATTGCTTTGATATTCCAAATCTGTGTTAATTTCCATTTCGTATCAGTTACACAACTTTATAATTTCCGACTAGTTGCATTTTGTTCATACTTTATTTTTTTTATTTTGTTTTCATCTAATTCATTTCAAATAAAACTTAGAAAAAAAGCAATGACGGAAAAATTTCCATGACACCCATATAGGACTCACGCAAATCGGCAGAATATGGAAGACTGGGAGACAACACAAGAAACATTGAAAACAATGAAAAATGATATCAATGATCGAAAGGATAAAATGAGTCAGATTCATGGTCTAAAGGATCAGTTGAGTCAGATTTTCGAAGCTCTGACAATCTTAGATAGCAAACGTGATGCTACTACTAGGCATGAAGGAGTGAACTCTTCCCACCCTACAATGTCTCAGACTCAGCATGTCAACACTCAAGGGACTGTTACCCCTTTTCCTCAGTATGGGCTTCCTCCAGGTTACACTCCACCCACTGAGGAATCTCTTGACCAAATGACCCTGAACACTCAAGGCTTAGGTGAAAATGTGATTGGGACAACTACCGTGCCCCACACTACTACCCAGCCACAAGTCTTACAAATTTTTACTGGTGAACCATCTTCGGCAAAGGTCAATATTCTCGAAGATATTCAAAACGCATTGATTAGTGCTGACAAGACCAAGGATAAGCTGGAAATCTTAGAGGAAAGACTCAGAGTGATTGAAGGAGCCAGTGCCCGTGAATTTGGAGATGCTGCTGGATTATGCTTAGTCCCTGATGTCGTGATCTCTCCCAAATTTAAAGTGCCAGAGTTCGAAAAATATAAGGGAGCAACTTTTCCAAAGATTCATCTAACCATGTATTGCCGAAAGATGGTCGCTCATGCTCACAATGAAAAACTACTGATGCATATTTTTCAAGATAGACTAGCAGGAATGGCCCTGAACTGGTATATGCATCTGAAACCAGCTAGGGTTCGCTCCTGGAAAGATCTTGTAGATGTTTTTTTGAAGCAGTACAAGTACAATATGGATATGGCTCCTGATAGAATGCAGTTGCAAGGCATGATGAAGAAAAGCTCTGAAACTTTCAAAGAGTATGCACAGAGATGGAGAGAGCTTGCTGCCCAAGTCGAACCTCCAGTATACGAGAAGGAGGTGACTACCATGTTCATAGAAACATTACAATCTCCTTTCTATGAGCATGTGCTCGGAAGTGTTTCTTCCAATTTCTCCGATATTGTCACTGTTGGAGAAAGGATTGAACATGGATTGAAAAGTGGGAAAATAGCACAAGGCTCGTCTGCAGTCACTAATGCTAGAAAACATGGGTTCAGTCCTAACAAGAAAAAAGAAGGTGAAGTTCGGACCGCATCAATTGTTCCTCATTGGGGAAGTCGTACCCCTCCTTACTGTAAGCAGAATTACCAGCCATCTTCGCCACAATTCCATATGTGGCCAATGCAATGCCATCATACCAATAAGGTCCATCTTAGCAACAAGTCTCATATCAAGCACCACTTTTGCAAAATAGTTCCAATCAAGTTCAAGCTCAGAATCAGGGCGTGGCCCCAAAGGGAAACTTCAAACAAGAGAGGAATTTTGTTAATTTCACTCTCATCCCTATGACATACACAGAACTTTTGCCAAGACTCCTTCAGAGTGTTTAGTTGTATTATGCCCTCCGAAGCCTTTACAACCACCACATCCTAAAAATTATGATGAAAATGCTAAATGCGATTATCATCATGGGGCTCCAGGCCATTCCACTGAAAAATGTATGGCATTAAAACATAAAGTACAAGCTTTAATTGACTCTAGATGGTTGACCTTTCAAGAAAAATCAAGTGTAGAAAAAATCCTTTGTCAGGGCATACAAGTGCTTCAGCAAATGCTATTATACCAGAGGAAGAACATCATTTGGTAAGAACGGTTGATGGGATTCAGAGTTCCATGAGAAGCATATTCGTGGCACTTTGCCGAGTTGGTTTGATGAAGCTTGGTTACAATCAAGAAGACATGTGTGGTTTTCACTCAACTACTCAGCATTCTTTTGAAGAATGTACTAAATTCAAGTGGTTTTTTGCAAGATTTGATTGATAGACACATCATACAATGTTACCATAAAAAAGAAGAAGAAGAGGTGTTTGCACAAATGGGAGAGGAGCCTATTTCACCCAGGCCAAAGCCCCTAGTGATACACTTCACTAAGTCTTCCAGCATACCACCGGGGCAACAACCTTTTGTGATACAGACTCCCTCCCCTTTTCCCTATAAAAGTGAGAAGACAGTCCCATGGAAATATGGAGTTAACGTGTTGAGAGGTGAGGAGAAAGGTGAAGAAAAGATAAGAACCCTGATAACAATGAGGCTGTCAGCAACATCGCCGGTATAGGAGGAATAACTAGGAGTGGTCGCCTTTTTGCACCACCAGAGTTAAGGAGTGAAAAGAACTATAAAGAAAGATCCAAAGATGAAGTGATAGTAGATAAAGCAAGGGCATTATTAAAGGGAAAAGCCCCGCAGATGGATGAAGAATCCGGAGGGAGTGTGAGAAGAGAAAAGAGGAAAGTGTCTAACGAAGAGGCATGTGAATTCTTGAAATTCATTCAGCAGAGTGAATATAAAGTGGTAGATCAGTTGAATCGCATGCCAGCCAAGATTTTATTATTGGAATTGTTGATGCACTCAAAGACCCATAAGAAGCTGCTAATGAAAATTTTAAGTGGGGCTCATGTGGAGCAAGACATATCGTTGGATGAGTTTGAAGGGACTGTTAGCCACCTCACAGCTAATAATTATTTGACTTTCATTGACAAGAAATTCCAATGGAAGGAAGGGGGAACAATAAAGCTTTACATATATCTGTAACATGCATGGATTATGTTATAGCACGTTATCGATAATGGCTCGTCCTTAAATGTGATGCCGAAAGTCACATTAAACCGAATACCAGGTGGTGGAGTTCATATGCGACCAAGTGCTACCATCGTAAGGGCTTTCGACGGGAGTAGAAGGGAAGTGATTGGAGAGATAGAGCTACCAATGCAAATTGGACCCTGTACTTTTCAAATAACATTTCAAGTAATGGATATACTCTCAGCTTACAGTTGTCTATTGGGACGTCATTGGATCCATTCTGTTGGTGTTGTACCGTCAACGCTATATCAGAAACTGAAGTTTGTAATAAATGACAAGTTGATAATAGTTTCTAAAGAGGAAGATTTCATAGTGAGTGGGTCACTGTCCTCTACATACATTGATACTGCTGAAGAAGCCCTAGAAACATCTTTTCAAGCTCTAGAGATTGTGAATAATGCGTATGTCGAGCCCTTTCAAGTAAATCTTTACTTGTCTGATTCATCACTTATGATGGCAAAAACTATGCTAAGAAAGGGATACAAGTATGGAAATGGACTTGGCAAGAAGGGAACGGGACCTGTATTCCCATTGGAATTGGTTGGAAACAAAAGAAGATATGGGTTGGGTTACAAACCGACCCAGGCTGATAAGAGAAGGGTATTTGAAGAAAGAAAAGAAAAGAATATGGCAAGATTGGAGGGTCGCGAGCTAAAGATGGGAAGAATCACCTTGTGCGACATTAATCAAAGCTTCCATAGTTCTGGTTGGATAAATACAAATCAAGTGGAAGAGTCTGAAGAAGAAAGCCTGAATTTTGGGCACCCTTGTTCTCCCCACGTACAACTCAATAACTGGGTGTTTGTAAATGTGTCCAGGGTGTTTAATGGGAACGAAATATATGTTGATGAGTCTTTTGAAAATAACAATGTCAATATCTCATACACTAATTTTACACTTCCCGTCAATAACGCAGAAGATGATTATGAAGAAGACTAGGAACCCCCTCTTGAATTGTTGAGATTAGTCGAACAAGAAGCAAGGGAGATAAAACCACATCAAGAGGAGATAGAGGTAATCAATTTAGGAGATGGAAATGAGAAAAAGAGGTCAAGATAGGTACAAGAATGACAAAAGAAATATAGAGGCAATTGTGTGCTTTGTTAAGAGAATTCAAGGATATTTTTGCTTGGTCTTACCAAGATATGCCTGGATTAGACCCTGAGATAGTGCAACATAAATTACCACTCAAGTCAGAATGCCTTCCGATCAAGCAGAAAATGAGGAGAATGAAACCAGAGGTATCATTGAAAATAAAGGACGAAGTTGAAAAACTCTTCAATGCTGGATTCTTGGCAGTAGCAGAATAGCCTCAATGGGTGGCCAATGTGGTTCCGATACCAAAGAAGGGTGAAAAGGTTCGAATGTGTGTAGATTATCAAGATCTGAATCGTGCCAGTCCGAAGGATGATTTCTCATTACCGCACATTGATATCTTGGTGGATAATACAACTAAGTTTTCATTGTTCTCATTTATGAATGGATTCTCTGGGTACAATCAGATCAAAATGACACCTGAAGATATAGAAAAGACAACATTCATCACACCATGGGATACGTTTTGTTATAAGGTAATGTCTTTTGGACTTAAAAATGTCGGGGCAACATATCAAAGGGCTATGGTAACCTTATTCCATGATATGATACACAAAGAGATTGAAGTATATGTCGACGATATGATTGCCAAATCCAAATCTGAAGAAGAACATCTTGTCAACTTGAGAAAATTGTTTGAAAGGTTGAGAAAATTCAAAACTCAGGCTGAACCCAGCTAAATGTACTTTTGGAGTAAGATCGGGAAAGCTTCTAGGATCCATTGTCAGTCAAAGAGGAATAGAAGTGGATCTGGATAAGGTACGTGCTATTCTGGAAATGCCACATCCTTTCACGGAAAAGGAAGTTCGAGGTTTCCTGGGAAGATTAAATTATATTGCTAGATGTATTTCCCAGCTAACCCCCACTTGTGAGCCAATTTTCAAATTGTTACGAAAGAATCAAGTGGTAGAATGGAATGAAGATTGTCAGATAGCATTTGATAAAATTAAACAGTATCTAAGAGAACTTCCAATATTGCGCCCGCCAGTCCCTAGAAGGCCTCTTATTCTCTATCTGACAGTATTAAACAGATCAATGGGTTGTGTTCTTAGACAACACGATGAAATAGGAAGAAAAGAGCATGCCATTTATTATTTGAGCATGAAATTTACCGATTGAGAGCAAAGATACTCCTCTTTGGAACGAACTTGTTGTGCTTTAGCTTGGTCAGCTCACAGACTAAGACAATAGATGTTAAGCCATACAACATGGTTGATATCTAAGATGGATCCGATCAAATACATCTTTGAAAAACCTGCTCTCACAGGAAGAATAGCTCGGTGGCAAATGCTGTTGTCAGAATATGACATAGTTTATGTTACCCAAAAAGCTAACAAAGGTATGTCCTAGCTGACTTTCTAGCTCACCAGCCGGTGGAGGACTATCAACCAATGCTACCTGACTTTCCAGACGAAGATATCTCAGCTCTATTTCATACAGATAAGTATAACCATGATGTGAATACATGGACTATATTTTTTGATGGGGCTTCTAATGTAATGGGCCATGGCATAGGAGCGGTGTTCATCTCTCCAGAGAATCAGTATATACCTATGACAGCGAGACTGTGTTTTGATTGTACTAACAATGTTGCAGAGTATGAAGCCTGTGCTATGGGGGTTTGAGCAGCCATTTGGTTATCCACCAGATAAAAGGCGAATGGGAGACTAGGGATCAAAAGTTGATTCCATATCAAGCATATATCAAGGGATTGATAGAATACTTTGATACTATAACATTTGATCACATTCCATGAGAAGATAATCTATTGGCTGACGCTTTTGCCACCTTGTCATCTATGTTTGAACTAAACCAAGAAGGAGAGTTGCCCACGATCAAAATGAAGAGTCACGAACATCCAGCTTACTGCAATTTTATCGAAGAAGAGCCAAATGGCAAGCCTTGGTATTTTGACATTAAGCGATACCTCGAAAGTCAAGAATATCCTAAAGCGGCATCTGAAAATGACAAACGAATGCTAAGAAGATTGGCCTCAAACTTTATGTTGAATGGAGCTGTGTAGAACAAAAGAAACCGCGATATGGTGCTTCTTAGATGTGTTAATGCTAAAGAAGCAAAATAAATCTTAGAAGAAATTCATGAGGGAACTTTTGGAACTCACATGAACAGTCACTCTATGGCCAGGAAGATCTTCAGGGCTGGTTACTTTTGGTTGACTATGGAAAATGATTGTTGCATACATGTAAGAAAGTGCCAAAAATGTCAATTATACGCGGACAATATCAATGTCTCACCGACGCCTCTGAATGTTCTGTCTGCGCCATGACCTTTCTCAATGTGGGGAATAGATGTTATTGGAGCTATAGAGCCTAAAGCATCAAACGGTCATCGCTTTATTCTGATAGCAATTGATTATTTTACCAAGTGAGTGGAAGCCGCCTCTTATGCCAATGTAACTAGAAAAGTGGTGATAAAGTTCATAAAAAGGGAATTGATCTGCAGATATGGATTGCCTAGCAAAATTATCACTGACAATGCTACGAATTTGAATAATAAAATGATGTTAGAATTGTGTGATGAATTCAAAATCCAACATTATAATTCTTCCCCTTTTCGTCCGAAGATGAATGGAGCAGTCGAATCAGCTAATAAGAATATTAAGAAAATCATCCAGAAGATGGTTGTGACTAATAAAGATTGGCATGAGATGCTTCCTTTTGCATTACATGGATATCGTGCGTCAGTTCAAACATCAACAAGGGCAACACCATTCTCATTGGTATATGGGATGGAAGCAGTACTCCCTTTTGAGGCTGAAATACCTTCTTTGAGGGTGCTGATGGAAACCCAATTAGAAGAAGCCGAATGGGTACAAGCCAGATATGATCAACTTAACCTCATTGATGAAAAAGATTAGTAGCAGTATGTCATGGACAGTTGTATCAAAAAGAATGAAGAAGGCATTCGACAAGAAAGTCTGTCCTCGAGAATTTCACGAATCCGATTTAGTGGTAAGAAAGATTATACACAATCCAAAGAGATCACTGTGGAAAGTGGATTCCAAATTATGAAGGGCCTTACGTGATAAAGAAGCCATTCTCAGGAAGAGCATTAATTCTTACAAGAATGGATGGGGAAGAATTACCTTTGTCGGTCAACTCTGACTCAGTCAAGAAATTGTATGCCTAATATGATTCCGTGACGACGAGAATTTGTATTGAGATATTGACATTATTTTCATGATTTGATGTAGTCTGCAAATGTTTCTTTATAAATATCATTCCTTTTGTTTCACAAAGTTGTTTTAGTATATATGTTACAAAAAAAAAATGGTATAAAACATACATTCGTTAATAAACACCGTAGAATCATTCACCAATAATCAATACTCGTTGATTGCTATCAAAGGCAAGTCCTAAAGGGTGTCGCGAAAAAAAAAAAAAGAAAGAAAAGTAAATAAATACAAAGATGTAAAAAGAAAAGTAGCCACAATGATTCATTTGTTCTTGAGACCATTGAATTCATGGTATTGTGAAAAAAGAAATAGGGATGTTCAACCTTTCCCTGATTCAATGTTTTAATAAGGGAAAAAAACTGATATGTTCTATTGAAATATTTGCATGTTGCTTGAAACCCATTCTTCCCACTTACCCAAAAAAAGAAAATATTTGCTTTGCCCTAGTTAGCTATCATCACTGTCCGAAATATCAAAATAAGAATATCCCACTGGGGCAAAAACATTGGTTTTCTCTCATAGTTGTTTGGTTGATCTCAAATCTATCAGGGGCAAAAATAAAATTAAAGGTTCGTTAGACTGAAAACCCGTGAGGGCGGTCTAAGCAAAAGAGAGGACAAAACAAAATATAATAAAAAAAATGATGACCTGTGTTGGAAGTCATTGAATGTTATTTCAAGGTTAATCTTTTGAAAATAAAGCAATCATGATTTGAAATGATATATGGCCATGTCTCTTTATCCAAAAAATATATATATATCCCTTGAACCCTTTTTGAGCCAAAAAATAATATTTTTTCAAAATCACCTTGAACAAGGATTGTAAATATCCTGAAAGTCAGCCCAAGGTGTGTACCAAAAGCTCCTAAGAATTAAATAGAAGGAATCAATCATGGAATGGAATTATTGCAAGAAAATTACAAAGTGACGAAAAGAGAAATTAATAAATGAAAAGAAAAGAGAAAAGAATGAAAAAGATAGAAGGTTTGTAAGGAAAAAACCTTGATTAATCTAAATACAACACCTAGTTGATGATCCTTGTTCCAGAAGTAATCATAAACAGAAACCCACAAATACTTTTGAGCCTTCATATCCTTTTCTTGACAACCCTTTAACCCCTGGCCACGTTACAAGCCTAATAAAGTCCATATTGATTGAGGAATGATTGTTTTAATTTTCAAAGTTTAACCCTGAGACAAGAAGACGTGACTAACAATGCAGTTTAAAAAAAAGTAGAAAAAAGAAGTTAAAAAAAGGAAAAAAAAAAAGAAAAAAAGAGAAAAATATTTGGAATGCCTATGGTAGAAGACAAAATTATTTTATCACCCAACAAGCCAACTGAGAAAATCCTATACAAGGGCAATCCTTTTTGTTTACCACACTACTCGTAGAAATCACCTTTCCTCCAGACCTGTTCTCACCCTTTTATCTCAAAACTGGGCAGTTTTCGTTTGTTTTATACACGTTATTCCCTTTTAAGGATACAACATTCTTTATATGATGTTGCCTTAGTCTTTCTTTATGTTATCCTTCACCTAGCCTACCCAATACACCAAAATTGGGGTTGTCCTCTTTCGCATATATACATTCCATAAAATTTTTCTATTAAAGAGGTATGCGAATAATAACACATTTGCGACTGTCATCCCTGTTTCCTTTAAAGTTCTTCAAATTTTCCTCCCACAATTTTCATCCACCTATGGGTATCCAAGTGCATGCATTGTTTTAAGGAAAAATCAGTAATACCCAATTTTAACATTAACTTCAGGATTTGCAACATTCCTCATTTCCAAGAACAAATTTTTTATATAAATGAATTAGTAGAGAGAATAATTGACTCTAGGTGACAAAGGAAAAAGAAAAAATGAAAAAATAAACTCTCCTGCATTCTCATCAAGTTTCATGCATTCATCCATTCTCATGGAGTCTCATGCCTTCATTCTCATTCAAACATAAATGAAAATTAGAGTCTCATGCATTCATTCATGCAATCACACTTATCAAGAGAATAGAAAAAATGGCATGCATTCATGCATCCGTACACTCACTTCAGAACATGCCAAATTCATTTTAGTATTCACCTGATATTCACCTTTGGACCTCATTATTTATCATGTGATGGTGTGCGACCCTCTCGGCTCAGTCCAAGGTCTGACCTCACCCTTTCTTCAAATCATGTGATGGTGTGTGACCCTCTCGGCTCAGTCCAAGGTCCGACCTCACCCTTTTTGCGAATCACGTGACGGTGCGTGACCCTCTCGGCTTAGTCCAAGGTCCGACCTCGCCCTTTTTGTGAATCATGTGATGGTATGTGACCCTCTCGACTCAGTCCAAGGTCTGACCTCACCCTTTTGTGAATCATATGATGGTGCATGACCCTCTCGGCTTAGTCCAAGGTCTGACCTCACCCTTTTTGCGAATAATGTGATAGTGTGCGACCCTCTCGGCTCAGTCCAAGGTCTGACCTCACCCTTTCTTCGAATCATGTGATGGTGCATGACCCTCTCGGCTCAGTCCAAGGTCCGACCTCACCCTTTTTGCGAATCATGTGATGGTGTGTGACCCTCTCGGCTCAGTCCAAGGTACAACCTCACCCTTTTGCGAATCATATGATGGTGCGTAACCCTCTCGGCTCAAGCCAAGGTCCGACCTCACCCCTTTTGCGAATCATGTGATGGTGTGTGACCCTCTCGGCTCAGTCCAAGGTCCGACCTCGCCCTTTTCAAACCATGTGATGGTGTGTGACCCTCTCGGCTCAGTCTAAGGTCTGACCTCACCCCTTTTTCAAATCATGTGATGGTGTGTGACCCTCTCGGCTTAGTCCAAGGTTCGACCTCACCCTTTCCAAATCATGTGATGGTGTGTGACCCATGTGGCTCAGTCCAAGGTTCGACCTCTCCCTTTTCAAATCATGTGATGGTGTGTGACCCTCTCAGCTTTGTCAAAGGTCTGACCTCACCCTTTTCCAATCCATGTGAAGGTTCATGACCCTCTCAGCTCAGTCCAAGGTGTGACCTCACCCTTTTCAAATCATGTGATGATAAGTGACCCTCTCGGCTCAGTCCAAGGTCCGACCTCATTCTTCTTCAAATCATGTGATGGTGTGTGATCCTCTCGGCTTAGTCTAAGGTATGACCTCACCACCACCAAATCTCAGTTTTCTTTTAACTTTGCGGATACCCGAACGAAATCAGTGTCTCTATCTTTACTTAACTTTTACCTCAGTAATATGATTTTTTCATAAATTTTCATATTATCTGATAAAACTTAAATAAAGAGGGGCAGTTGTCAACACCTTATTTCGTCCGGATAAATATTAATTAGAATAAAAAAAATTACAAAACAAAAATAATAATAAAAGCATAAAATGTAGTTGATTAGTTAGGAATTTATTTTAAAAACGAAAAAAAAATATAAAAAGGAGAGAGGTTTGACTTATTCGTTAATATTTACAAATTAAAATAAAAATTAATAATAAAAATAAAAATATAAAATAAAGCAATAGAACCTTAAAATAAGAAAAAAACAAAAAAATAATAAAAAATAATAATTAAAGAAATTGAGATTGCTTTCAAACTGTTTCTTGATATACACGTTCAATACATATTTAAAATAATAACAAAAAAAATACTAAGTCAATTCTCTGAACTACTTTCTTTTAATAATAAAATAATATAAAAATAATAATAACAGAAAAAAAATACGTCGTGAAGCCATTCCTCCCCATTTCTACAATCTTTTTTCCCCGTAAGTCACTTCTCTGATAATTGCTATTATTCATATTATAAATTATCCAATTATACAAAGAAAAGAAAGAGGGGGGAGAGAAATATTAAGAGCAGAATACAAAGAACCAAAAGAAGAAGAGAAAGAAACACCTTTTTGAAGTAAGAGAGAAGTAGTTTTTTTTTTAGAGATCAAGCTTTGAAGAATCAAGTTTCAGGTATGATTTTAGAACTTAAAATTGGCATACATTTAAGATTTATGGTTTTGTTGTTGCTTGGTTCTTGTATGATAAGTGTACAATCACACTCTCTCTCTTCCATGAAAGCATCCTTCCATAATCTTTTAATGTAACCCTTCACTACACCACTTTCCACTATCCAAAACACCTAAAAACAACCCCTAAACTCCACCAAAATTCAATCATGTTTGCAAAAAAAAGTTGCACCAAAAACCACTCCAAAACAGCCCCAAAACGACCTCCGCTGTTATTGTCGTTTTTCCCGCACTGCCGCCACCACCCCACGCCGCCGTCGCCGCTCCTTCCTCATAGCTTCCGCCGCTTTTGGTTCATCATGGGTGAAGAAAGGTGATGGTGGCTTAGGATTAAGGTGGTGGTGGCTTAGGGATTAGAAGTTAGGTCATTCTATTCGCACCCCCACATTACCATTACACCACCAACCTAAAAAAAATAATAAAAACTATTCGTACCCCCTATATTATCATTGCACCACCAACATAAAAATAAAAAATAAAAACTATTCGTAGCCCCTACATTACCATTGCACCACCAATCTAAAAAAATAATAAAAAATGATTTTGGGCCTTTGGGACCAATCCAAAACTACAACCTTTTTTATTTGTGTACTCCCATATTTTAAGCTTATATCTTGCTTGTTTTATTTTTTATTTTATTGTGTTATAATTATTATTTTTCTTATTATTAAATAAAAATTAAATTGGTATACTAAAACTTTATAAATAAATTTTTGGAATATTATATTTGCTAATAATGTTAGATATCAAATGGCTACACGCGTTATACGATATTTAATATAAAACTTTGTAAATAAAATTTTAGGATATTATATTTTCTAATAATGTTAAATATCAAATGACCACACGCGTCATACGATATTTAATATTATTATTCCAAATGTTTCTTAAATATCAAATGGCCGCACGCGTCACACGACATTTAATATAAAACTTTGGAAATAAAATTTTGGGATATTATATTTTCTAATGATGTTAGATATCAAATGGCCACACGCATCATACGATATTTAATATTATTACTCTAAAGTTTTTAAATATCAAATGGCCGCATGCGTCATACGATATTTAATATAAATAATTAATTACAAAAATGTCACAAATAAAAATATCAACCTAATAAACAATCTTATCCATATAACTACGTATCCCTGATGGAGATACGTAGGAGCAAGGTCAAACCTTGTCGGGCCTCTTTCAAAAATAAAAAATATTTTTTTTTGTTTTTATTTTCGTTTTTGTCAAAAAATAAATATTTTGAAAATTACACTCATTTTATTTATTTAATTAAAGGTACTGTCTTAGGACGGGCGTTGTGGGGGTGCTAATACCTTCCCCACACGTAACCGACTCCCGGACTCGAAATCCGATTTTTCCAAACTTGTTTTATTATTTTTTTAGTTTTTCTATAGTTTTCCATAATAAACTATGGTGACGACTCCTCTGTTTTGAAAATTAAAATAATTTTATTTTGTTCGTCCTACCCGTCGTGACCCCGGTTGCTACAAGAATATTGAGGATGCATTGTCTTTTGGATTATCTGCCTTTGAGAAAGAAAAGAAGAAGGCCAAGGCAAATCAGGAGGATGTTTATTGGTATTGCACGTAGATGGGCATTAGAGGAAGTATTGCCCAAGATTGGTGAAGTAAAGTATGGTGGCTATAGTTCAAAAGGCGAGTCATCTAACGATGTGATGATTTTAACTATCATCTTGCAACTATCGTGTGATAGGTGGGTGCTAGTCTTGGGTGCTTATTTAACATGTGTCCTAAAAGGGATTGGTTCATCAAATTCAAGGTGATAACAATATTTTAATAGGAAGTAATTATGCTTCATACAAGATGGTTGATATTGACTTTGTATAAATAAGAATGCATGATAGCATTATACATATGGTAAACAATGTTAGGTATGTTCTGGAGCTTAAAAAAAAAACTTACATCCATTAAAGCCTTGGATATAAAGGGTTTTAGATGTAATGTGAAGGGAGGAATGATATAAGTGAAAGAGAATATGGGCAATTTGACTATGCAGGGCTAGAAGGAAGGTAGTTCATATTTTGTAGTTTTTGTTGAAGCATCTAGAGTCGTGTTTGTCTTGACATTATTGGATACCTTGCTTGGTGCAACAATTTAGCACAGGCTTCTAGGACCCATATCAATAAAAAGGTTGGACATTTTGTCCAAACAAGGGTTGCTAAGAAGCTAGAGGGTAAAGACTTTGTTGTTTTGTGAACATTATGTGTACGAAAGCATAAGACACACACCATGTTAAACTATGTTAAACTATGTCCAAGCGAACTATTGGGGGCCATAAAAAGTTCCATCTGTGAAAGGTGCTATGAATTTTCTCTCAATCATCAATTATTACCCAGGTTCACATGGATATTCATGATGAAAAACAAATTATAGTCCTTTGATAAGTTTAAGCATCGAATGCTTCTAATGCTTAACTAAACCAGGAAGATGGTCAAGCTCTAAGAATTGACAACAATTTGAAATTTTGCTCTAAGGAGTTTGGAAACTTCTGTGAAGATAAAGGTATCATAAGGCATTTGATTGTTCGTCATACTCTAGAGTAGAATAGATTTGTTGAGAGGATAAACAAAACCTTGTGTTGACTCCTTCGACAAGTATACCAAGTTAAAAGTAGTATGATGATTTGAAGTATGAGTGTCAAATGCACAACGAATAGTTTCAATTAAAATTTTAGATTACAACACTCACTAAGTACATAGGCATGGATAATGATGTTGTTCAAAGAGATGGAAAATATAAAAGAGACTTTTCATACGAAGTTAAAACGTAACACAACAATTATTTTTAGAAGGTTTAGTTAGAAGTTGTGATTGAACTTCATCTATCTCACTCATTTATATTCTGGTTTGATAAGAATATATAATACTCAGAACTACTCGATATGAAATTCATAAGAAAATTTGCTAAACACTTATTCCTCAGATATCTAGCAAATCACCCAACATTAAGAGAAGATGTTATAAAGCAATCAATACATTGAAATTTATCCCTAGTATTACAATATATTGAGTATCTTCATCTATGTCAAATTCTTAGAGATACTTTCCAGTTAAATCTAAGGATCAAGCTCAAGAATCTATTGATCAGACAGAGTCTAGCAATAAACACAAAATGAAAATACCAATAACGAGTAGAAACAAAATATTATACATAAATATCACTAAAACACATCTGAGTTCGAATAGATTACATTTAATCCCAAGAAAGAAGAGTTAGCCACTCATGGTAGCCATTACAAACCAAAAGTTGGAAAGATTGCAAAAGAAACTAGTTTTTCTTTGGCTTTGTTCACTTTTTCATTCCACTGTTGTCCAACACCATCAAGAAAGAAGAACAATCCTGTTTTTAAACTCTCTTCGTCATCTGGTTAGTGGATTATGCTTAAGTCAACCAATTTTTTGCTAAAGCTAAAGGAGTCTCATCCTGATAAAAGTTCTCGCTCAAGCAAACCATGTCTCGCTCAAGTGAGCCCTTAAATGAAAATCACCCACTCTCTGGGCGATTCTAGCCTGAGTGAGTCCTTCTCTCCGAAGCGAGGTATTCTCTACACTAGGTGACTCTCGCTCAAGTGAGTCGTTCTCGCGTGAGCGAGTCTTCAACTTCTCTTTTTGCTACTTGTAATTATTTTGTTCATGCATTTTCCGATCTTTCATTTTCTTCATTATTAATAACCTGAAATTTACACAAAAATTGTGATTAAATGGTTTCATTCATCTCAAAACTCAAGAATCTATATTTGGATCCAAAAAATCTCAAATTAGAGGTAATTGCTATTTCAAACAATAGTTAAAACTAAAAGTAATCAAATTTTCTTAAAATATACTCAAAATTGACACTTATCACCTTGTTGGAGATAAAAGAGAGCATGTTGTCACACTCTAGTTTGGATAGATGTTATATTATCTAGTGAATTGCTCTCCATTCATTATCATTGAATTCATAACTCTTGTCAAGGTATGGTTAGGGAAGTCGACGAAGTACTCATGTTGCAGCTTTTTTTGATTGTATTACTTTTTATCATATAGAGAATGGTAAGCTTAAAACCAAGGTACAAGAAGTGGGATGGAGTTCATGGAAGTGGAGTGAATGACTTCAAATTTCGGTCACCTTTTCGAGAATGGTGATTGTTATGCCATATTTAATTAAGACTTTATTGTGTTGAAGAATTTTGAGCAGGCATCAAGTATGAATGGAGAGTCATTGTGAGTGTAGGTATAGGTGGAGTTTTCTTTGAAGAAAGACATTTGATAATCCTGAGGAGCGCATGAGAGATACACCCTTATAAAGTGTAAAGTGTACTGCAAAATTCATTTGGTCATCAAATTACTATTCAAAGGTCTCAAAGGCAAAGACGTGAGCACGAGAGATCTGCATTTGTCAATACACTGGCCTATGTACTAGTTATAACACAGACAAAAATAACAAAATATTTGTACTCGTGAATATTCATGAATAAAATCCACAATTAATATCTGGATATTTTTGTTTTGAATAAAACTTTCTAAAGAAATATCGTTAATGAATATTTGCAATTAACAGGTACAAGTAGTTTAGTTATCCAATTTTTTTATCGAAAGAGTATTTTAGTTATTCATTTTTTTATCGAACGAATACAATTATCATGGTATTCAACTCGTGAATAACTATTAATCATTATTAGTCAATTTTACTTGGATATTTTAAAAAATTCAAGTGATCAAAATAAAAGTTTAGTGAGAGAAATGTTAATCATCAAATAATTGTTTAAAATTTAATTTTAAATATGTATTTATTTTTATTTAAACCTGAAAAATTGAAGTTAATTTTAGGAAAAAATAAATTTTTTTGAAATTTATATTTTATGGCCTATCTTATTTAAATTTATTTATTAGAAGATTAAATATATTTACACTAAAATTTTACTATACAATTTTATTTGAATTATATTTTGAAAAAAAAATAATTATCCACATGTATTTTCCAAGTATAAGAAGGGTGCACGTGTATCTTTATTTTTGTTTACAAATTAATTTATTCAATAATATGTGGATAGTAATGATACTCACTAAAAGAAAACGACAAAATAGCTTCCAAAAAGATGCATGAGTGAATGGGTCCACGTAAAAAACGTGGGCCAAACCTATTCTAAAATGTCACAGCCCACGTACCATGGATAAGAAAATTCAAAAATAAAACATAAAATAAAGCAAGAGTGTGACCCACACACCAAAATATTATTTGTAATTAATTAATTGCAAGCGTGGGCTAAACCCACGCAAAACGCAAAAAAAATTTAAAAATAAAAATAAAACCAAGCCAGGGCCAAACCCACGCATCAAAATATTATTTGCAATTAATTAATTGCAAGCAGTGTGGACTAGACCTACGCAAAATGCAAAAGGACATTCAAAACAAATAAAATAAAATCAAGAGGGGGTCAGACTCACTCACCAAAATATTATTTGCAATTAATTAATTACAAGAGCGTGGGTTAAAAAATAAAATAAAACCAAGCGGAGGCTAGACCCATGCACCAAAATATTATTTGCAATTGATTAATTGCAAGCAGTGTGGTCTAGACCCACGCAAATCGCAAAAGAAATTCAAAAAATAAAAATAAAACCAAGGGGGGCCAGACCCACACACCAAAATATTATTTGTAATTAATTAATTGTAACCAGCGTGGGCTAGACCCACGTAAAAGGTGAAAGAAAATTCAAAAAAGGAAAAACAAAACTAAGAGAAGGCTAGACCCACGTACCAAAATATTATTTGCAATTAATTAATTGCAAGCAGCGTGGTCTGATAGTTAAGTATATTGATTAATAAATATAATAATCGTAACATAACAAAAAATCCCTTCTGGTCTGATGGTTAAGGGTTCTGTCCAGGTGCTAAGAGGTTCTGGGTTCGAGTCTCTCCTGTTGCACTTTGTCCAACACTTGTGAGCTTGGCCCTCACAAGCTTTTACCATTTGCGTGGACCTAAGCCACTGTCATTCTTCTCACTATTAAAAAAAATCATATTAAAAAGACTTCGCACTTTATTTTTTTTTTTTTTACACTTGAATTAATGAATAGCCATAATTAATTTTATCTTTAAAAAATGCTAGATTTTATAAGTAATATTACTAGCTTTCATATTTTTGTTCAACTTTATTAGACACTATGGAAGAAAAGATAACAAGGTCTAAGATATATGACGAGCATTTATTTGGTTGTATAGCTTGTGGTTTGACATGTGTCCTTTGTTCTTACTCATCTTGTATACATACTATATTTAGTATCTTCTTGGTACAAAAATGTTTGAGAATAATAAAAATGACTTATTTTCTCTCCTTCTACATATGTTCTTTCTCTCTGTTCATTAACATGGTATCATGAGCTCATAATTTTTTCAATTTCATGGCTTTGTCTTCCTCTGCAACATTTGATTCTGAAGTTTTGAATGTTCCCCATACTTTTGTTCCTCATTCTTTCACTATGTCAATTAGTCTGAAGTTAGATGACGACAATTTCTTGATTTGAAGACAATAAGTGCTTGCTACAATCAAAGGTTTAAAATTTCTTCATTTCTTAGAAGGCACTAATGTTCCTCTATGTTATCTCAATCCTCATGACCAAAAAGACAATCGATAAAACACGAAGTTTCTTCATCATGAGCAGTAGGACCAACATATAGTTGCCTACTTACCAACTTCAATGACCTCCTCTATTTTAACAAAAATAGTGGGGCTTGACAAATCATTGCGAATCTAGATGAGCTTAAACACATATTATATGTCTCACACAAGAGCAAAGATCAAGAAGTTAAAGATCCAACTGAAAACACCCTAGAAAGATCGATCGATGAATCTTTATTTGCTCGACATCAAGAAAGTGGTGGATACTCTTGTGGCTGATGGTGCTCCAATATCTATCAAAAAACACATAAAATCAATCTTAGATGGTTTGTCTGTCAGATGATTATGATCATTTCATTACTGCAGTTACATCTCATATTGACCCTTATTTAGTGGATGAAATTGAAGCTTTTCTTCTTGCTTAAGAAGAATTATTTGAAAAATAGAGTCACGAAAAATAATATCTTCCAATTCAATACTATTACAACCCACTAGAAGCACAATAATCACAACAATTTTCTCTCTCGTTATGACAATCATGGAGGTCATATGCCCTTTTGTCCTCCCTCTGCGAAGATTTATGCATTTTTCTAGGTCTTGTGCTACTAATCACGGTTCATTGAACCCTAATTTCTTTTCATCATGGAACTCTATGAGAACTTTTTGTCAGATGTGTGGCAAATCGGGTCATATTGCTCTAAATTGCTAGCATATGATCAACAATCATCATCCCAAATTACTGTTAATGTTTCCCAAACTCCTTCCTCTATTACAGGTGATATGAAGTCATCCATTCTTGATACACCTTCCATGGTTGACGATCCCCTTTGGTATCCTGATAGTGAGGCATCTCACCATATAACCAACAATGTCAATCTGTTCACAACAAATAATATCTATCATGGACCTGAAATTGTCAAAATTGGTAATGCCTCATGCATTCCCATTAACAATATTGGTTCTACTGATTCAGTTGTTCCTAATAGCAATATAACTATGAAGCTAAATGATTTATTACATGTGCCTACTATTATGAAAAATCTTGTGAGTGTTTCAAAATTGCTTGTGATAATAATGTTTACTTTATTTTTTATCCTAATACTTGTTATGTCAAACATCAGGATACCAATCAGACTCTTCTTTAAGAAACAATTAAGGATGGCATATATGTTTTTCCTTCTTTAAACACAATTGTTTTACCTATTGTTCACCATCACCATACCTCTTATATTTATGTAAGACCTACTGAACAAACGTGGCATGCCACACTTGGTCACTGCAATCATAAATTCTTTCTTATGTTTTAAAAATGTGTAGTATTCCTTACAGTACAGATTTGATTTTGTGATGCTTGTGTTATGGGTAAATCTCATCAACTTTCAGTTACTACATTTGCTAATGTGTATGACAAGCCTATATGGCTAATATATATTAATGTGTGGGGTCCTGCTCCTGTAAATGCTTCTAATGGTGGTCGTTATTAAATATCTTTTCTTGATGTTTGCTCCAAATACACATGTTTTTTTCTTGATGAACACAAAATCTCAAGTTTTAGTAGCTTTCGAAAGGTTGAAAGTGTTTTCTAAAAATCAAACTAGGTTTAAATTATTTACCATACAAACTGATAATGCTAAAGAATTTTTGGCTCTACAACTTTTTTAAATGAAAATGGCATTCCTCATCATCTGTTCACACACTCATAAGCAAAATAGTGCTATTGAAAGGAAATACAGATACATAACTGATATAGGTCTCACTCTTCTTGCCAATGCTTCTCTTCTTGTTAAGCTTTAGGTTGAAGCTTTCATTACTGCTACACATATCATAAATATTTTGCCTACTCTTGTTCTTCACAATAAAAATTCTTATGAAATGTTACTTAAATCTAAACCAAATTACAATCAATATAAAGTGTTTGGCTATGCATATTATCCTTTGTTATGTCCTTATAATAAAGATAAACTTGATTTTCGGTCCATATGTTGTTTTTTCCTTGGTTACAGTCTACACAACAAAGGGTACATATGTTTCACTCCATCTAGTAAGACCATTATCTCTCGGCATGTTATATTTGATGAAGATAATTTTCCGATTTGCCAATAACACTAATCTCTTTTTAAGAACTTTGATGAATCTATTGACGTTAATGATATAATGTTCCTCTACTACTGCTTCAATGTAAAAATTGGAACTTTGTGCATATTACCACTGTAAGTGACAATAATCAAATCAATTTTGAAAATAATAGTAATAATACCCTAATTAATAAAAGTTATTTTGAAATTGTTACTGATAATATACCTATGCCTTTGACTACTAGTACTTCTTCAAATTAAATAAATTCTCACCCTATGGTTACTAGATCTAAAGTTGGTGTTTTCAAACCTAAATTGTATAATACTAGTGTTGATCTTCATCACATTGAGCCCTCCTCGGTTAAGGAAGCCTTAGCTTCATAGTCCTGTTGCAAGCTATGAAGGATGAATACTCTACCTTGATGCTTAATCAAACTTGGTCTCTCATTCATCTTCCTCCTGGTGCTGCAGTGGTGGGAAGCAAATGGCTGTTCAAAAATAAGTACAACACTGATGGCAGTTTTTAGAGGCATAAAGCTAGATTGGTGGCTAAAGGGTTCAACCAAACTGCAGGCTTTGACTATATTGAAACATTTAGTCCAGTTGTGAAACACAATACTATCATAGTTATCTTTGCTTATGTCATTATTGCTCAATGGCCAATTCATCAAATTGATGTCAACAATGCATTCTTAAATGGAGATTTTGAAGAAAATGTCTACATGTAACAACCTTTAGATTTTGTATCTAAAAACCCTGCTATAGTCTGCAAATTGTACAATGCTATCTACGACCTCAAATAAGATTCAAATCTTGATTCTAAAAACTTAGTAGCACCCTTCAATGGTTTCACTACCATAAAGAGCGACATATCTCTATTTGTTAAGTTTAATCAATCTTATACTAATTTTATCCTTATATATGTTGATGATATCATAATTACTAGTTCATCAACACATGTCATTAACAATCTTATATCTATGCTAAGTCATGTTTTTCTTTGAAGGACCTAGGACCTCTTCACTACTTTCTAGGAATACAAGTGTCAACAACTAAGGAGGGGCTTCTACATTTGTCTCAAAATCAATACATTAAAGCTCTGCTTCAAAAAACTAACATGTTGAACTCTATATCTCAACCTACACCCATGGTCTCCTCTTTACGATTGTGTCAGGATGAATTTGTTACTATTAAAGATCTTACTTGTGGGAGCACTTCAATACATTCTCATCACCAAAACAAAGCTCTCTTATGTCGTTAACAGAGCTTGCTAATACATGACCAATCCTCAAGAACATCATTGGATGACTGAAATGTATCTTGAGATATCTAGCTAACATCCTCAATCATGGATTTCTCTTTTGGAGGAGTTCAAATTACTCACTTCACTGTTTTTGTGATGCTAGTTGAGAATCTGATATTGATGACCGAAAGTCAATCACTGGATACTACATTTATCTTAGGTCAAATATTATCTCTTGGTCTTCTTATAAGTAAAAAGTTGTGTTATAAGCAATACTGAAGCAAAACATTACAGTATTACTATTATCTTTGCTAAGATAATATGACTATCTTCACTTCTTTACAAGCTACAAATATCTGTTAACATGTCCAAATTATACTCAATAAATTCAGAGACCAAACACTTTAAACTCGATCTTAATCTTAAAAGAAATAGTATTCACGATAAAAAGGTTTTACTTATCCATATCCCTATCATATACTAGTTAAGTAATCTCCTCACTAAATTATGGATCCTTCTTTCTTTTTATTCGAATTAAATTTATAGTTGTAATCAATCCAACCACAAATTTAAAGAAGATATACAACACAAAAATTATAGAGAATAAGGTCTAAAGTTTTAAAATATAAGTTGACTAGGACGTATGTGACTGTATGCTTATGATTTGATTTGAGACGTTGCTCTTATTCACCTTTCTCTCTTAATGAGCAAACCTAGTTTAAGGTTTCAAAAGATTATAAATAATTTAATATTTATAATCCGTGATTTCTTTGTCAAATTTCAATTTTTGTTTTATTCACTTTATTTACCTACTTGTTTTTTGTAACATCCCAAAAATGTATATTGTTTAACATACAGTGAATCCAACAAAAAGAATCAAATTTTCAAAATAAAGTCTACACTCTTCCACATACTCCGGCATCTGCATTTATATATGCTCATGTACATAGTACAATCATCGCAGTTTACAAAACAACAAGAAAAGCAAGGGTAAGCTAGTGAAAATAAAATTTTATAATATAATCAATACACGCAAAAAGAGCAAACCATATTAGCTATTCA
>Ga0209489_103040_pt1 | contig 33307 bp, 22 predicted proteins | sample SiratrowhiteBW_FD_187527 | JGI IMG/M metagenome (GOLD analysis project Ga0209489, IMG submission 187527) | Root nodule microbial communities of legume samples collected from California, USA - Siratro white BW (SPAdes) (version 2) | ecosystem: Host-associated > Plants > Roots > Nodule | place...
TATATATATATATATATATATATATATATATATATATATATATATATATATATATATATATATATATATAACGCATTGTGTTAAGTGCTTTGTTTATCTCTTTGGAACAGAAATTAACTCTACAATGCACTTGTAACGTGAATATCCGTATTTTATGTAACAACGACGATGAACTAAAATGAAAATTAAATTGAACTTAAATTATTATTGTGATTATTATTATTATTATTATTAAGTTAAATAGCATTTTTTTATGTGACTTTGGTTTTCTTTTATGATTTTAATCCATTTGTTTCCAAAAATATACAATTTTAGTCCAATATTCAATTTTGCATATCTTCTATTTTATTTTAGTTAGTTAAGTTATTCTTTATTATATCTTAGACGAATATATTATAATATTGGGTTTAATTAAAGATGAGTAAGGGTAGTAAATTGAGTGTGGACCTTTCCAGCATAATTTGATTTGGTCCAAAATTGACCTGGGCTAGCCCAATGGCCTGAGTATTTTAAGGCAATTGCTTCTTACACCCCATAATTGCTTCCTGCACCCTATTAGTGTTATGTTATACCACAAATATCCTTGCAGAAAATCATAACTTGGAGTTGCTGCCTCTGCATTTTCGGTGATGACAGCGGTGGCGGACATTGGTGGTGGAAAGGAAGGTTCTTTGGCAGAGTTTTGAGGTAAGTGAGTGGTGGTGGAAGGGAAGAGAGGGGTGTGAAGAGCTTTTCGGAAAAGCTTTTTCGGAAGCCAACTTCCTACTACAAAAATCCTTTTTCGTAACTCATTTTCGCACCCTAACCCTCTTCTGGATTTCGTTTTCCGGAACGACATTTTGTTTATTTTAGAGCATTTTTCAACTTTGTAACATTCGTAGTGTGTGTGGTATGTTGTTTTTGGTGGTGCTTGTTGAGTTGTGTTGGTTGGTGCAGTGATTTTCATTGAGTATGTAATTTTTGTTTCATAGGTTGAGTTTCAAATTGTACAAACCAACAACTTTTCAGATTGTATAGTCTAAATATTAGAAGTTAATTCTTTATATTTTGAAACATAAAATATAAAATATAAAACATGTATTCCTAAACATACAATTTAGAATATATATATATATATATATATATATATATATATATATATATAAAAAAATATATATTTATATATATATATATATATATATATATATATATATATATATATATATATTTTAGATTTTACATTCCAGAACCTAGAACGTGTAATACATATACATATTTTAGATTGTACTATATTCTATGTAATACAAATGTATTGAATTTTAACATGTATTTTACTTTTTTTCTATTTTGCTTTTAATTGAAAATGTGATGTATTTAACAACGGATGTTGAATATAAAGATGTAATCTCAGTGGTGGAGGAAAATATCTGATGAAATATATAAGTTATCTGACATGAATGAGTCGAATATAATGAAGTTAGTGCCATTTGAAGATGAATTGGATCGAAGAGATTGCATTTGCACATTTACAATAGATGAGGTAATTGTCATCACATTGATTTATGTAAAATACACGTGACATCATATATACTGAAGATGTGATGTATTTGTGTAGGTGTTTGGTACGTGAATGCGTGCATAAGGTGGCCTTTGAACTAGGTTTTGCAGTTGTCATATTGAGGTAATGGATAATAGGGAAGGAAAACTTGTATTGTTCGATTGTGAAAAGGGTGGTAAGTATAAAAAATACAAAAACAATTTGGAAGTGACTATAACTAGTACAATAAAGTGTTATTGTCATTTTAAATAGCAGGGCAAACCAATTCACCATTTTGAGGTAATATGTGGTAGTCATAACTATGATTTGTCTGATATGTTAGTTAGTTACCCTTATGCTGGCAGATTAAAACAAAATAAGCATTTCATGGTTATTGACATGATTGAGAGTTTAGTGAACCCAACAAACATATTACTTATTTTGAAAAAACAGGATGAAGACAATGTCATGACAATGAGGAAAGTTACAATGCTAGGTATGCATATAAGAGGTCGCATAGGGAGGCATAACTCAAATGTTATAGTTGATGATGTTGCTAGAGCATGATAATTATATTCACTGAAGTTTTTGTAATGAGTTTACACAAGTTATTACAAATCTTTTTTGAACACATCCCAATGCGGTTAAATTTGTGAATGCTTTTAGCGTTGTGCTCTTGAAGGACATCACATGAAAAATATACAAATACAGGTTGCCCTTGCTTGAAATTGTTGGTTTGACGACCACGAAATTGACTTTCTCTATTGTTTTTGTGTTGTTAGCAATTGAACTAGAGAATAACTTCATTTTGGACCTTGAAAGATTTAGAGGGATGTTTTTAAGGAAATATGTGTTTCATCAAAATTGTCAGTGATAGAGATCTTGCTTTAATAAATGCAATTAGCACTGTGTTTCCCGAAGTCACCATTCTTTTATGTCAGATCCACATTAATAAGAATGTTAAAGCAAAGTGTAAAATGTAAGTGGACTCTATGGAGACTTGGGAATTTGTTATGGATGCATGGGCCTCTGTGATGGATTGTGTAAACCTTGATGTATTTGTGGAATGTGTGAAACATTTTGAAGCTATTTGTTCACTATGGCTAGTACTTTTTAACTATGTGAACAAAACATGCATCATTCCACACAAGGAAAAATTTGTTAAGGCTTGAACAGACACGGTCATGCATTTGGATAAGACAACATCGAATAGGTAAATTACTTTGTATGTATTCATTAGTTATTTTTAATAAACAAGATTAATAACTTGTTGACTCCACATTCATTTCACAGGGTTGAATATGCTCATTGGAACCTAAAGTGAGTATTTCAAAATAGTATAGGGGAATTATGTACCTATTGGGACTTAGTGAACAACATCATTACCTTGCAACATAATGAAATTAAGGCATCCTTTGACAAGAGTTTACACGTTGTGGGATACACTTTCAATGTCAGCTTATCTAGACGACTGCAAGAATTTGTTTCCAATATGCTTTAATTCACAAATATGCTTTTATTCACATTTTTGAGGACTTTAATCCAATTAGACATGTTGGTATTGATAATGAACGTTGTGATTGTGTACTCAAGCATACTCAAGGTTTACCCTATACATGCAAATTAGCAAGATATAACATTGATAGTATACACCTAAATGCAATTCATGTTATGTCAACCATATTAAGTTTTTTTAACATGTCATCATGCAATTCATCCTTTGAGTTGTCTATTTAGCATGAATTTTGATGTTATTTTGAGTTGTTTCAAAGAAGTTGGCATTGTAAGCAAAGTGATAATTAAGACCAAGTTGCATGAAATATCATACCCATATATGACATCAATGTATGCATCAATAGTTAAATTGAAAACTAAGGGATCCCAAAAAAAGTCGACCAATATTGGTGAGATTTACAAAACGTGACCCCTTATATTTTGAGCATATATTGATGTTATTCATTCAATAAAGGGTAATTCTTATACAAGTTATTCATTTAAGTATTATCTAATGGTATGTGGTCATATTTTACATTCATATACTAAGCTACTTACCTATTGCATTATATTATGAAAACTTGTGTTGGTAAAATTGTAGAATGGTTGTTATATATCAACTGTAGACATATTATGGTTTACATATTGTTATGTGGAGGATAAATTATGATCTTCATATTATATTAGTAAGATGCGACCTAGATGTTAGGAATTACAAACACATATGTTAGTTTAGACGATTGACTTTATTCATTTTATTCTTGTATATGACTTTGTCACGCAAACGATTAAATTTAATATATGCATGTATACTCAGCTCCTTTATTCGTAAGTTCTCTTTTTTTTTTCAAAAAACACATACATTCCGAAATATATTTTTGGATTTAGAATATACCTTTTGAAATGTATAATCTAAAATGTATTAGTACATTTCAAAAGGTATTTCTAGATAAAAATACATTTTAAATTGAATAATCCAAAATTTAATACATTATAAATCACATATTTTAAAAGGTATATTCTACATTTAGAAATACATTCTAAAATATTCAATTCAAAACATATCTTTTTATAGATAAATTTGTCACGATATAACACCCAATAAACTAGAGTTAAAATACATTTAAAATAATGAAGAATTTACGTGAAAAGATATTAATATATGAAAATTTATTAATATTTAAATTATTATAGGTTAAAAATGTGATAAATGTTAAGCATCTTGCATAAATAATATAATTCATTAATTATAGGAAAGATAGGTTTTACCGCGTCAAGTAATATCTAATATTGCTTAATTCTTTTCTTACTTAAATTATGTGTAATTATTTTTTCCCTAATTTATTAACATTATTTTTACTTATTTTAATCAAAGTTTTTTTTTTTGAAAATGTATTGATAACAGCATATCTTAATATAAATATTTGATAACAAATTATGATACATAGCATTCCTTTGATGAGACCCCAATACAATTTATTTATGTATTTTTTTCCTTATTTCTCATTAATTTGGAATGGCGTTCATAATATTAATTTGTATCATAATTATTTTGTGCCATCATTAAATTTTTCTTAATTATTTTTTATCACAATTAATATGGTCAATAGTAAAAAGCCACTTACAGTTGTTATTATGGTAAATTGAATAAAAAATAATAGATATGGAGTATTTACTTATTTTTTTTAAAACCCAAACTAGAAAATCTTTTAAAGGAACTAAAGTTGGGTCTATATAGTTTAACCTAAGCACCTTATTGGTTAAACAAAATTTAAGTAACTTCTAAAAATAAATTATATATCATTTAATATATATAATATTGATTGATTTACTAGATATATTTATCTTTTAACAATAGTTATGATATAATGTTAATTGAAACTATTTCAACGATTGATTAATTAACTTTTATATAGACCTAATATATATATATATATATATATATATATATATATATATATATATATATATATATATATAATAGGTTAGATTTTTATCAGATTACACTAGTAGAATAGTGTGAGTGGATTGTATTATTGTAATCAGAACAATGTAAAAATATCCTAAACACAATCAATCAATTTTATAAAAAATCAATATGTAATAAAAAACAGAAGAATAAACCAACATCAACAATTAAAGTGGGAAAAACTTCTCAATAGAGATAAAAAAATCCACAAGATGGTAAATACTCCAATAATATCAAAACATAGATACAACGAGTCTCACAAAATCAATGACAGAGCATATCAATACAACTCTTGAAAGACACTCTATTTTGCTTACCAACAAAATAATGAGAACATTTATGCAAATGTTCTTTTTTAACACCAATACATTCTTTTTGGCTAAAGCAAACATCCCTTTCTCACTCATATGACATAACCTGTTATGCCACAAGTCAGTTTCATCAACAAACTCAACTGCATGAACAACATCTTTTACAATTTTAGCATGAGTTTTGTAAAGTGTAGAGTGTTTAGTACCTCTACCCACAACCATGGAACCCTTAGTGAGCTTCCAACTATCACTTGAAAATAAATTATTATAGTTTTAATCACACAACTTATCCACAAAAAGTAAGTTTAATCGGACATCTGAAATATGTTTCTCATGCTTCAAAATTAATCTACAACCATTGGACATCTCCAACCAAACCTGTCCAACACCAACACATCTTGCTACACATTTATGAGCCGTTTTGACATTGCCAAAATCACCAAGAGTGTAAGAAGTAAACAAATCTCTCCTAGATGTGATATGGAAAGAAACACCACTATCAATCACCCAACTGGTTGAACTATTAACAAGATTTCCAGACTCAAACTCACGAACTAAAAGGAAGTTAGCAGAAGTTGCATTGACCTTGTCTTCATCATCACTATTATCTTTACCCATCATTGCTATCCTTCTCACTTTTATTCTTCAACTTCTAACAATATTTCTTTATGTGCCCTTTCTTATGACAATAGTGACACTCAACATCTTTGTACTTGCCTCTAGAGTTGCTCCTACTTTGATCTTTGTCTTTTGGAGCACGATTGTTTCTTCTCCCCTATACTCAAAAGCCAAAATATATGAATGAGACGATGTATCATATGACTTTCTTCTCATTTCTTCATTCAAAACACTAATCTTGGCAAGGTCCATAGAGATGACACCATCAGGAGCAGATTGGACAATGAAGTTTTGAGAATTTCCCACGAATTTGGTAAGGAGCGAAGAAGCAATAGTCCTTGAATTTCTTCATCAAACTTGATACCGATAGCAGATAAATGATTCACAATTCCTTGAAAGTTGTTCAAGTGATTTGTCATTGATGTCCCATCAATATATTTCAAAGCTAACAGTTGCTTTATCAAAAACATCTTGTTATTCCCGATTTTTCTAGCATATAACTGTTCAAGCCTACTCCATAATGCCCGAGCATTTGTCTCCCCAATAATATGGTTCAACACATTATCATCAACCCACATTCTAATATATCCATAGACCTGTCTATACAAGAGATTCCATTCTTGATCACTAATATTACTAGGCTTCTCATCACCAAAAATAGGTTTATGAAATTTTTTCACATAAAGCAAATATTCCATTTTTGCATTCCGAATGTTATATTTGGAGCCATTCAGAGTAACCATTCTACTAGTGTTAGTTTCCATTCACCAATCCACAAGCCCTAAATTGAGGGGCTCTGATACCAATTAATGGAGTCAGATAGTAGAAGCAATAAGATTCACTTTTATTAGAGCAATATGAAAACACCCTGAATGCAATCAATCTATCCAATGAAAACCAATATACAGTCAAAAACAGAAGAATAAACCAACACCAATAATTAACGTGGAAAAAAACTCTCAATAGAGATAAACAAACTCACGGGATGGTAAATACTCCAATAATATCAAAATAAAGGTACAACGAGTCTCACAAAAACCAATCACAAAACATATAAATACAATTCTTCCTATTCTTCAAATGGTCACCAACAATGACCCAAAAATTAATGAGTTGAAATTTAAATAAGGAAGAGTTCAAGAATTTCGCTACTAGAAAAATTATAACTGTTCTCAAATTTTTTGGAAACAAACTAAAGCTCTGATTTCAAATCATGCCATCCAAAAAGAAGTACTGTGAGTGATAGGACTCCAGTAAAAATTTCAGAGAAATTGGAGAATATTTCACTGTTAGATATCTAAAACAACCGAGATTGATGGTAACAGGAACCTTTTGCAGATAGCAGTTCTTCACAAAATTCCTGACGTCTCTACAAACCTCCAATAGACAATCCCACCAACTAGATTGAAGAAATATGAGTGAGGAATCTTCAGTAAAAACTTCAGCTTGATTAGACAAGGTTTCACCATTGGATCTTTAAAACAACCAAGATAACTTGTTTGTAGGAAGTAACTGTAAATTGTGTTTGACTCTCTCTCTTCTTCAAAGTGGTTGTTGACAAGTTCCAATTTTGAGTGTTTTTATACATGAGAAAGCTTGAGTACCTGTGGGTTTAAGTGTTCTTTAAAATAATAATTACCCTCAATTTGAGAGTTTTTGGATCTAAATTTAGGTTTTGACTCCTGAGTTAAAGGAAATGATTTGATCTCAATTATTTTGAAATTTCAGGTATAAAAGAATGAAGAAAATAAGAGATTGGAAGATTCATGAAGATAAGAAATAAAAAGTTTAAAATAAAAAATGCCCAAACGAAAAGTCACTTAACCTAGGCCCAAGAACTAGTTTAAAAGGGCAATTTTAGGTTTTTTGAGGTATCTAGACCTAGAGGACGGAGGCAGACGGCAGAGACGAAAGCAAAGCACCAATTTTCTTCTTCTCTTGGAATATTTCTTTCATTCGGTTGTAATGGCTACCATGGGTAGCTAATTCTTCATCTTTGGGATTGAATTTTGAACTCATTTGTATTTTGGTGATTTTTTATATATAATATTCAGTTTCTATTCAATTGGTATTTTCATCTTACGCTTAATGCTAGATTTTATTTGATCAATAGAGTCTTAATTTTGATTCTTGAATTTAACTGGGAAGTACTTTTGAGTTTCTGACCTAGACGAAAATACTCAATATATTAGAATACTAGGGATAGGTTTCAGTGTATTGATTACTTATAACATCTCTTCTTAATGCTGGGTAATTTACTAAATAGCTGAGGGATTAGTGTTTAGGAAATTTCCTTATGAATTTCATATCAGAAGAATCGGTGGGAATGAGTTTTATATGTGCATCAATAATGAGTAGTTACGAATATTGTATGTTTTTATCAAATCCAAAATATGAATGAGGGAGATAGATGAAGTTCAATCCTAGAGTCCTTCTAGATCTTGCAAACTCCTTTTGATAATTATTATTTATTTTTTAATTGTTCTTTTATGTTTAGTGACTCAAATTATTATCAAATCATCTTAAAAATTATAATTGCTTAGTGAGTAGTGAACTGAGATTTATAAGCAAAACTGTTCTCTGTGGGATCGACATCCTTACTTTATAAATCTATATTACTTTTGACTCAGTACACTTCTTGAAAAAGGTCAACAATTATTAACACACTTCTCCACATACACCAATATGCTCAAGCTTGCAAACCCTTAGGGTTAGTCTTTTACCTTAATTATAATGTGAATAAATTATATTGGACTTGCCATGTGTCATGAACACACAAAAAAATAATAGATTTGAACCTCATAAGAAAAGAACCAACCCAACACTTATTTGACTAGTTTATAAGTTAATTTGACCAATAGTATTTAGTAAATATCTAAAAGTAGGTTATTGTAGGAACTTCTAATAGCTATAAGCAACTTGAGAAGCTAGCTTCTAACTTGTAGGTTGTAAAAAAATGTGTAACATTGCTTGACGAGCTCTTAATAACAGGAAACCTTCTTATCAAGCTACACATTCTTAAGAGATAACTACAATTAACAAATCTGAGTATTAAATAAAGGTTTCAAATATTCTTGTTTGCTTGAGTTGATTAAAATATTTTATTGATATGGTTGTATTGAATGGTATTAGTGTGCTTGGTAAGACTAGTAAACTAATTACTAATTTATTTGATTATGTTATAAGTTAGTTTGACCAATGTTAGAATTTTTTATAAGTAGCTTACTTTAGGATCTTCTAACTTATATTTCAAAAGCAACTTCAACTAACTTCTAACTTGTAGCTAATAACTTATTAATTTTATTTAGTTGTTATCTCTTTTAATATTTTCTCTGTCATTCTTAATTTATTTTTACTTGTTATTACTCATTTCAATTCAATAAGAGATAATTAATTATTACACATTTAGATTTCTAAAAAAGTAAATAAATAATAAACTTAAATAATATTCATTATATCAATTGATCTAAACAAAATGAACTCTCTAACTAAAATCATATAAATTTTTTAAATAAAGTATTAAAAATTTAAAAGGAATTTAATCATTTTTAAAAAAGTTAAAATTATAATCACATCATAATATGTTTTTTCATAGAAATATATATTTTATTTATATAAAAATTATATAATTATCACTAGTACAAAAATCACATTTTACAGTAGTTCTTGAGGGTATACAACATCGGTTTAGAAACTGCTGTAGATTCTACCACCATAGAAAGTCTTTGATATACTACAGTGGTTGTACAACCTTTGTAGTACATATAAGATACCACTGCAGTTCTTAAAAGACCGTTGTAAGAAATCCACTTTTAAGAAATACTACAGCAATTGCATAAGACAATCCTTGTAATATCGAGATACTATAGCAGATGCATAGTACAACAACTGTAGTATCTCGATATTACGACGGTTGTCTTATGCAACTGCTGTAGGATCTCTATTTTTAAAAAAAATCCACAAATTTTTAGAATTCTTTGATAAAATCTCTAATTATAACAAAATATCGAAAAAATTTCCAGAATTTTTTGACAAGTATAGATAGATGAAATAGAATAAAAAAGATGTAAGAAATACTAAAAAAATAGTAAACGATGAAATTTTGGAATTTCCAGAGGGTCAATCCCCTTTAGACATTGGCCAAGGGCTTCGTTATCTCAATTTGAGCAACTTTCATTTTAGAAGCGTCTCAATCTGAGATCTCTTTCAAAAGTTATAACCGTTTGAAGTTTTTTCGCCTTAAATTTCTCTAACTCAAAATGTATGATAAATCTATATAACGTAAGAACTCTACCATTTAAAAAGAATTTAATTATTCTTAAAAAATTTAAAATTATAATTACATTATAATATGATTTTTCTTAGAAATATACATTTTATTTATATAAAAATTATATAATTATCATCAGTACAAAAATCAAATTTTACACCTGTTCAGGAGGGTATACAACATCGGTTCTGAAACCGCTATAGGAGCGTCTCAATTCGAGCTCTCTATCAAAAGTTATGACTGTTTGAAGTTTTTTCGCCCTATATTTCTGTAACTCAAAATGTATGATAAATCTATACAACGTAAGAACTCTACCATCAAATATACACTAAATCAAGTTGCTTATAAAAAAATTGGGTCAAAAACAAATTTATAACTAATTTTAATAAATTTTACAAAATTGCTAACCTCTTGCAAAAAGAATCGATGAGGAACGTAGAACCAAGCATTCACGGTGGAGAAAAGTCACGCATCAAGCATCCTACAAAACTTGCAACGTAAAAAAATTATCAAACCACCTATGTCAAAAATGCTGAAGAAAGTAGATGAAGATAACGAAGAAACCAATCAAATGAGCGTGAGTGAGAAGAGCAGAGAATGAACTAGAGAGACTCAACGGCGCGATACGAGAGGGAGAGGGAAAGACAAATAATGCAAGGAGTAAAACCATTAGGTTAATAAACAATGCGTGAGGATTAAAATAGGAATACTATAGCGGTTGGAGAGCACAACTACTGTAATAGTAGGGAGATACTACAAAGAACTTTGAACCACCGTAATAGGGAGATATTACAGTGGTTGAGCTTTCAACTGCCGTAATAAAGAGATATTACAACGGTTGACAGCTTAACCAATTTTAAAAATGTCACCGTATTTTTATTTACATCAATTATTATGTTTTAATGGCTATTTTTTCCTATCATAAAATGTGTTTTTTTTTATATATTTTTATATTTTATATTTATTAACTAATTTATCAATCACTTCCAAGATAAGCTAACTTATCAATCTCAAATTCATTGACTAAGAATTTATCAAGTAGCAGTAACTTATCTTAGTTTTGTCGAACAGATATTTGGATTGTATATTCATAGATAGTAATATATATCAAATACTCAAGTATAAGTATACAAGCCCGAATGTAAATAATTTATATTTCACAACTAGACGATTTTATTGATTCTTCGTGTACGAAGAACGAACTCTATCGGCAAAATTTTTAGAACTTGGATTCTTACGCCCATTACATATACGATATTTTATTTTTAATGTATTTGAATGTGAGAACTTTATTTTTTATTAGCTAACTATATGACCAGTTTTTTACGAGTCTAAGAATGAATAATTATGATAGAACATGTCACTAATGTTATTTATTCGAGGTTTTACAAACATGACATTTACATTATTTTGTTTATCAAGACATACCAATTCCAAACCTAACTTTTTGGAAAATAAAAATGATTTATACGAGATTATTTATAAACATTTAGTTTCATTTACTATATGTCTATATTTGATATGTCCATACTTTAATATGATAAATATTTATTTAAAAATTTAATATTAACTTAAAATAAAATAAATTTACAATATAAATATAAATAATTTTTATTTTATAAATTAGTTTTGTAATAATAAATTAAACTTATTTTTAAATTTAAATTTACATTCTAAAATATTTTTTATCTTATTCTTCTTCCAATAATTAATAAAAACATGTTTAATTGTTATAAAAAAAAAACTATTTAGACACCAATTTTAATTATCAAATAAAATAGTTACTAATAATTATTAATTGTGATTAAAATAACTATTAAATTAGATTTTAATGGTTTAATAACTATAAAATAAAAATAATAATTGAATTTAATAATTAATTAAGACAATAAATTCAACTGTCAATACGAAGTGGCTTTTTTCTTTTTCTTTTTTCGAATCTCTGTCTGAAATGCGTAACCCGTGGATAAACAAACAACACATATTTGATAAGCAAAAGATACAACCGTTGAAAACTTTGATTAGTCTAATGAGGTTTATGCTTTAGGTGAGAAATTGGCTCTAAGATTTTAAGTAGAATTTTTTTGTCTCCATGAATAGCTACTTCAAAATAGTGAATTTTCAATTGGTCATCAATCATTTGACATTTTTATTATCTTTATATCTCCCTCACTACTTCTTATTTATTTTTACTCTCGGGTATAATTTGTCCTAACGATCATTCTCTCTAACATTTGATTGGGATGATCAATTTTTTTTGTTTGAAGTTTTTATGAAGCATAAATTGATTGTTGTGCATTCCGTGAATTAAAACATGATTGATTTGTTCAGTATTTTCAACATGAATAATTCTTGTTCGGTTCAAATTCCAATTCAAGTGATATAAAGCAAGTGAGTGGATCCCAATTGTTGATTCATCGATTTTATGTAAGCGTGTTGGGTGCATTATTCACGTGAATTATGGCATATGTGAGGTGAAAATTGTAAGCGAAGGCGAGGAAAACATCAGCGTCGTTGAATAGTTCTGTTCGACTGAATTAATGAAGCATTCATGAATTATGATTCCGTGAATTCGCCAAAAGCACGAGAAGCTGGTGCATTTTTTGGAACTGGAGCTTAGGTGCAATCGCTTATCAGAATTGGCATGTGATTCAATTTTGAGGGAGTTGATCCATCAATGGAGCCCATTGGAGAAACACATCAAAGCAATTGTTCGGTGAAAAAAGAAAATGATTTGACAGTAATTTTTCGTGAATTTTTGGCGACATTGAAGAATTGAATCAATATGAATTCTTTTGTTTGATTTAGGTCTTAGAAAAACTTGTAGAGATTCAAGAAACATTTATAGAGAACATTTTCATCCATTCAGATTTTATGATTCGTGTCAAAGGAGAGAAATAATAGAATATAGAAAAACACTTATACTATTGATTGAAGAATAAAAACTGTGAAGTAAAGAAAAATTTCTAAATATATAGCAAAGAAAAAAAATAGAAAAATGAAAAATGCATTTAAGCGTGAACAAGTCGCACTACATCTTTAAGAGAAAGCCAGAAAATAACTATAGATACACGCGCATTATTGTGGTAGGAAGCAATTCGTTTGGAAAAATTATTTTTGTTTTCTTTTTTTCAAAATTTTGATTGTTCCTTCTTTGATTAAATATTCCGTATTCCTGTTTGGAACAGATTATGAAACATGAAAGGAGGTAAACTTTTAGTTAATATGTTTGCTTGTCGAAAACTTGAACAAATGAGTAAAAGTTTGATAATCCTTTTACGAAGCTTTTCTCTAACAATATGGAAATCAATTTCATTGTATTTGGTGTAGTACACGAGAAACGGACGACGTGTGACACGCTTAAAGATCTTTTATTAAGTAAGTGAATCATTGGATTTTACAAGTTATTGAGGCAAGAATCTTGTCCTCACCTTTAGATGAACTTCTCAAGTTAGTAGGTTGTTTATTTGATTTCAAGAAAAATGATGAATGACCAAGATAAACAAAGTAGCCACTTACACATTGTCTCGTATCTGGGCATCTCACCCAATCGAAGTTGCTAAAGACTTTAAACTAGACTTCATTACGATCAGTGATAAATATTCCTTGGCCAAGGACTTGTTTAAGGTATTGAAGAATATACAAAGAAACATGATGATGTTAAGTAGTAGGTACAACAACAAATTGACTTAAGTGATGCACCACATTATGTGTGATGTTAGGCCTACCATTTGTGAGATAAATGAGTCTCCGAGCGGGCCTTCTATAAGACAAAGGATTGTTTGAAAGATATCCAAAGCTAGAGTTGACACGTTTGGAGAAGTTCATTGAAGAGGAGACAGGAGGACATCCAAACATTCCTATTTCATTAAGGAGATTAAGCGTGTACTTCCTTTGACATAGGTGTATGCCTTTGTTTGCTCTTACTACCTCAAAACCAAGAAAATATGTTAAATCACCTAAGTTTTTTTTTATTTTAAAAGTTTGGTCAAGTAAAGTGATTATATTATTAATCTCAAAAATATCATTTCCAGTCAAGACAACATCTTCATTGATATCTTAAAAAATCACTTTTTAATAAAAAAATTTCAGGAACAAAGAATGGTTACTCATGACATTTTTGTGTATTTATGTAGAAGAAGAAAATAAGAAAGTTTATCATACCATTGTCTACTAGCTTGTTTAAATCAAGAAATAGATTTATACAAATGACAAACTTGATTTTCTTTGTTATGATTTAAGCCAAGGGGAATTTTCATATAAACCTCTTGCTTTAAGTCTCCATTTAAAAAGATTTCTTAACATGTTGAGTATACCCTTTATTACAAGACGAACTTTATATCTAACTATAGTACCATTAACATTATAATTAACTTTATAGATGCACTTGCAACCAATTGTAGACTTGTTCTTGGGTAAGGTTGTAATAGTTGTCAACACTCGATTTTGTCCAGGTAATCTTTTAAATTAAAATATAATAATAAAGTGAAAAAAGGAAAAATGAAAAAATAAATAATAACATAGAATATATATTTATTAATTTAAGTTTTCTTGAAAAAATAATAAATAAATTTTTTTTGAATTTTTTCATTAAAAAAAACTTAAAAAAAAAAGAGAAAAGGTGGTGATTTAAAAAAATAATTAATAATAAAAAATGAAAATAAAAAAAAATAAAAATATAAATTGAAACAACAGAACCTAAAAATAAGGAAAAAATATAAAATAATAAAAAATAACAAGAAAAGAAAACTGTTTTCAAACTGTTTCCTTTATTTGCACGTTCAAGATAATAAAAATAATAAAAAAATAAGTTAATCTTCTCTAAATTCCCTCTCCCTTAACTCCACGTATTATTTGAAAAAATATATAAAATAACATCTTTCAAATTGCTCAGATAACAACCCACCTTCTCCACTACATAAACAAATTTTAATAATAAAAAAAAGAGAATCAGTCAATCTTAAAACTGTTCTGAATCGCCTATTTCACAATAACAAAAAAATATAAAAAATAAAAGATGACCGTTTTCAAACTGTTTGATCTCACGTTCATCTATACTTCATCTTTAATAATAATAATAATAAAAAAAGAGTCAATCTTTCAAAACTGCTCTGAACTACTTTCAGAATAAAAATAAATGAAATAATAAAAAAGGAGATTCACTTAGGTGGTAACGACTCTTACGTTAAAAGAAAAAGAACGATTAATCACTTGGGGAGAGATGAAGAAAAAGAGAAAAAAAAGAGAAAAAGTAGAGAAGATTGATTCTCCTGTCTTACTGTCCACACTCAGTTTAAAACTGAGAAGCAATAAACTTTTGGAAAGGAGGCTATCATTTTTGAAGAACGTTCACAGGTATGATTTGTAAGGTTTAGATTTTCATATGGATCTTGAAGTTTGAAATTTGTAAATTATGTGTTCTTATCTTCCTGTGATGTTTTTTTTATTTCTTCATCATTTCATTTTCATATAAAGATAAAAAAAATATAAAAAAAGAGGTCATTTTGCTCTTTATGACATTTTGTTTTTTTTCTTATTTCTTAAATAATAAAAAATTCATCATCTTCCATCTCCCATACATTCTTCTATGTATTTTGTCCATCTATTTTGTGCTCCCAAAATCACTCCAAAACAGTCCCAAAACAACTTTCGCCGTCACCCGTCGTTCCTTCCGCGCCGCCGCCGCACCGCTCGCACCGCCTGCAGCCGTACTGCCTGCCGCCGCCGTCACTACACCGCCTGCCGCTGCCGCCGCCGCTCCTCTTCGCCGTCACTGCTGTCGTTTTGGGTTGGTAGACCTAACATGGGTTTGGAGTAAGGTGGTGGTGGTTTAGGGTTGAGGTGATGATGGCCTAGGGTTGTGAAGTTGGGGCCTTCCTATTCACACCCCCATGAATTAAGATCTACACTCCCATTCTTCTTAATTCCCAAAATGCCCTCAATCCTGGTTGAATTTCTGATTAGCGGATCTACTTCCTACACTCCCATTAATTAAGATCTACACTCCAATTCTTCTTAATCCCCAAAATGCCTTCAACCCTGGTTGGATTTCTAATTAGCGGATCTACTTCCTGCACCCCCATTAATTAAGATCTACACTCCAATTCTTCTTAATCCCCAAAATGCCATCGATCCTGGTTGGATTTCTGATTAGCGGATCTACTTCCTGCACCCACACTCTTCTCAATCCTAAAAAGCCCTTGATCATAAGTGGTTTCTTACTAGTGGAGCTACTTCTTGCACCACTCCAATTAGTATTTGCACTTGGTACCTTATTCAAAGCCCAGGCTTTAAACCGGGCACCTTATTCAAAGCCCAGGCTTTAAACCTGGTACCATTTCTCAAAACCCAAACTTTAAACCTAACACCATTTCTCAAAGCCCAGACTTTAAACCTAACACCATTTCTCAAAGCCCAGGCTTTAAACCTGGCACCATTTCTCAAAGCCCAGACTTTAAACCTGGCACTGTTGCTCAAAGCCCAGGCTTTAAACCTGACACCTTACCCAAAGCCCAGGCTTTAAACTTGACACCGATACTCAAAGCCCAGGCTTTAAACCTGGCACTGCTATCTAAAGCCCAGGCTTTAAACCTGGCACTGATGTCATTCACTTACCCTACTTTCAAACACAAGCTTTCAAAAAATTCAAAATATCAAACCAACCAACAATTTTATCAAACAAAGAACTACGTAACCCTGATTCTCTATCCACAATAGAGATACGTAGTAGCGAGGTCGACTCCTTGTCGGGCTCCCTTTTCTAAAAAATATATTTGTTTGTTATTGTTTGCATTTTATTTCGTTTTTGGAAAAATTAAATATTTCGAAAATCACACTCTTTTACTCGTTTAATTAAAGGTACCGACCTAGGGCGGGCGTTGTGAGGTGCTAGTACCTTTCCCACACGTAACCGACTCCCGGACTCTAAATCCGATTTTGAACTTGTCTTATCTTGTGTTCGGTTTTCCATAGTTTTCCTTTAATAAATTATGGTGGCGACTCCACTATATTTGAAAATTAAAAGTATTTTTGTTCGCCGTCCCCGTCGTGACCTCGGTTGCGACAATAGTCCAGGTATTGTTCCTTTCCAAGGATGAAATTTCATCATTCATAGCTTGTTGGTTCAAAATTTATATCAATTGAAAGAATAACCTGCTTAAAATGAGGAGAAAGTATAACAAGAGAAAACAAGGATTTTATGGGATATATGACTTTGTTGTTAGTATTACAAGATGCAAGAGGAGTTTTGAAAATCATGAAGATATGCAAGAATGATTATATTCCTAATGGATCTTCTAAGAACAGTTTGATCAATGACAGATTCACGTTCTGTACTATCAAGTTGGGAAATCGAAATAAGACTCAATCTTTAAAGATTATTTCATATTTGAGGAATAAAAGGTTTGGAAATAGAAATAAGATAATATGTAAAACTGGAAATATATAAAACATTTTCAATTAAGAAAACATCATTGAGTTTAACAACTCTAGTATGAGTAGCTACAATTTGAGAACTATTAGGTAGGTTAATAATTATGGGTTGAATCTTTATGTAAGAAATAAAATTCAGAACAAATGAAGTTATGTGGCTAGTGATACCAGAATCTACAATCCAAGTACGAAAAATATCTCTTTTGAAAGAATTAACTGAAGTGATAAACCCAACTTGATGGATCACAGACACTTTTTTACTATTATTATCAATATTGTCTCTACTATTATTATCAAAATTTAATTGTTGCCACAATACCATTAAGGCTTGATATTGTTAAAGAATTACAAACAAACTCTCAAAATAGAAGATATGACAATACTAAAAATGTTTTCTTTAAGATCCTAAGCTTCATAATTGTGAAAAGATACAAAGATCTTTCTCGCTCAATGTCATTGACAAGATGATATATTACAAAACACTTAAAAGTAAAACTTGAAGTATGTGCAAAGATTTGAAAAGATTTTCAATATCATGGTATGTTTGTTTAAGAGATGCTAGCTTAATATAAAATCATAAGGCGCTTAATATTGTTTTCAAAGATGCTCTTAGTCTTTTTTTTTCAAAGGAGTTCATGTTTTAAAAGTCCTAACAGTCCCATATCGGGTTCCATTGATTTCTAAATAGAATGTTAGCTCTAGAAAATGGTTGATTTGAATAAAGCTTAGAAACACTTAGAAAACTTTTTCACAAAGTAAATTATTAGATGTTGTAAGGGGGTTGTCTAATGGTTTATAAAGCATGTTCATAAAGTGTTAAAGAGAGGACCAAAGCTAATGTAATGTTATAGATAATAAAGATGATTACTTTGTTTGTATATAAATTCACTCTAAAATGGCTAAGTTATCTTTTTGCAAACGACTAAGGGTTTCACTAATCTTGAAAGATTATGAACATTATCATCACCACTTATGGCTTAAAACAAGTACATAAAGTCATTCCTAATTATCAGACTATACAATAGTTTCTAGGTAAAATACAGAACATCTCCTTGGTTTATGCGAATCTCTCCCTAAGATTAAGTACCAGATATACAATGTCTCTATAAGTCAAGTAGACAAAGTCTCACTAGACTATACAACAATCACTACTAGAAAAATCATTAATAGTAACACAAAAATCAGTCACTAAATGACCAAAATCGGTAACTGATTAAAACAGTGACTAATTTAGTAACCAAATGCGTCATTCGCTATTTTGCCGGTCGCTAATGTATAGTAACCGAATCTGTGACTAATTCTATGACTAATTCTGTGACTGATTCTGTGACCGATTCTGTAACCGATTCTGCGATCGAATATGTGATCGAAATCAGTGACTCTTACCAAATCAGTTACCGAATCTGTGACAGAATTAGTAACCGAATTTGTGACCGACTTAGTAACTGTTGTTTGGACTAAGGAAAAAATGATTAGATTTGAGGAGAAAGTTTGTGAGTGATGTGATAACTGTGATTGATAAAATAATTTTTTTAATAGATAAAATTGTAAGATTACAAATTTGTCCGTGTGATTAAAATTAATTTAAAATGAAATATGACTAACTTTTTGGGTGTGATTGATGAATTATTATTTTTTTAGTTGATAGAATTATATGACATGTGAGGTGACCTTCCTCGCCATTCTCTTCACTTGAGCAAGGAAGGCACACACTCTCTCTCCTACAAATTGTTGTTACTTTTCCTTGCACTACAAGCACACATGTCTCCCTTAGATCCGTCTGTATAAACAGTAAATTGCTGGAAACAAACACAACTTAAGGTTTTTAGCTTACACGTTCACTCTAAAAAAAATAATATGAAATATATGCTCCTTGTGCTATAGACTTAAACTTCACAACAATGAAGGATATACAAATATATATTCTCTCTCTAGGTTATTTAGCAAACAAACTATATTGGAGCTTTTTTAACCTTTTTTCATGCACATAAAACTCTTTTAATATATCTTGATTCTTGTTATTTTCATCACGGGAAAAATTCATTTTATAAAAAGGACCAATGTAGCTAGTGTGCTAAGGAGAGTTAATGTTAGAACTTTATTAAAAGTTCATGATTTAGAGCTAACATATTTTGGTGTGACGAGATTGGCTAGTACACTCTTTATCTCTATTATATCTCTATTTCTCCTAACAATACCATATTGAGCATACACACATTGATAATTGGTACTTTGTTTTAGAATCTTTCTTGATAAATGTTCTTGATCAATAGATACTAGAAAATTGTACATCATAAGTTGTCTATAATCTACATGTCTTGCATCTGGATTTTTATCTTAGTTTAATGTTATTGGAAGACTCATTTGGTTTTATGATACTTTGCTTTGTGCTTGTGTCTAGTGTATTACTCTTCTGGTTTTAATAGCATTTGTGTCTTATGATTTGATAAATGCATCTTACCTTTTATAAGGCATCATAGAGATTGACCCATATGATGATCGGGACTACGTTTAGGGCTTGCTAGACTATGTTTGACTTATGTATGTTGTGCCTAGATTTATAAGGATGTATTGCATCTTAAACTTTCTAATACTTGTTTATAGTTCAAGATAAATATCTTTTGGCATCTTATACTTCATCTAATACCTATTTCACACTAGACAATTCTATTGGATGTATAAAAATTATTTTGTTTATTATCATCAAATATAGGTGTCTTGGGATTTAGACTTGTGTTTTATTACTGAAAGTCCACCTTCTTTCACTACTGGATATACTCTTATGAAATTTCAATATTTCCATTCAAGGTGATAGTAAAATCTTTAGCCATGAAAATAAAGTTCAGTAGGTTTTTTAGGAATAATGATTTCAAATTTGAAAATTATCCAAGATTTAAAAGAAGAGATTTATGTTGAGGTATATTATATAAACTTTATATTTATTATTGAATTAAATATTATACATTATTTGTTGTTTTGAATTTGTTATTAAAAAAAAGTCAGACAACCTTTATAATCAAAAAAGGAAAAGAGGAGAAAAATAATAATGAGTTAACTAAGAGGTGATGATGCAATTCCATCTCCAAAACTGTAGACAAGAATAAAAAAATCATAGAGATAGAGGGTTGATATGGAGCCTATAAGGAGTTTGGGCCTAATTGGTTTGTTTGGGTCTCTAAACAAACTTTTGGACCCAAGTTCAACATTGGAGAAGATCATTTTAGAGATTTTGGAACTTCAGGAATATACGACCTCTATTTGTAAAAATTGTATAGAGTATTGTATAATTTATTTTGGGTCTCGTACTTTGAGCCAAGTAGAATAAAATTTTGGACCTTATATTTTAGGTCAAGTAGTGTAGAGTTTTAGGCCTTGAAGCCCATAAGAATAAGTGGACGTCCTCCTTTGAAATAAGTCTCCAAGAGAGCATCACCTAGGAATAATGAGTCCAAAAAGACATTACATGACACTCCAGGTAAGCACCACATATGAGCTTCCTCTCGAAGCTTCTTTTGTCACTTGTCTATCTCTCATTGGAAAGTATTTGAAACTTGGGTTGCAAGCTACCTATGCCACTTGTCACTCCCTCAATGGAGAGGATTTGAACCAACCATAAGAAGTCAGTTGTCAACATCTTAGTTGAGAGAATTTTTAAGAAGCTTGCTCCAGAAGTTAACTTTAGGGGCTTTTTTAGTCTATAAATAGAAGTCTTTTGTACATGAGTTTGGAGTTTGTGAACAAATGTTGAAATGTTGGTCAATTAGACATCTTCTCCTTGTTAAAGAACTTTCTCTAGAATAGTCTCTTCAAAAATTTTCTCTAGACTTACTCCTAATATGTTCAAGACGATTATTTATGTAATTTATTATTACATTATAGTTTTTATTAATAAAAATTATGATTTATGTCATTATTTATTCATTGTATTTGGTAATAATGTATATGGAATTGTATATTAGCTGAGATGCTTCAGCTCATTTTTGCCATTTGTATTTATTTATTCTGGCTATAGTTGTCATCTTAATAATCTTTTTTGTTACAAGAAGTTAAAAACTACTTCTCTATACTATACTTTGATATATAATAGAGATTTTGTAACTTAATCCTTGTTTCATTATGTCCAATAACGACTTTTATATTATTTTGCTTGATAAGATTAGAACCAATCTTAACACTTAAGTTTCTTTTGCTATCTACAAATATGTTAATGCATGCATCATGATGATATGAAAGAAACGATGTTTTAAACTAAACATAAACTTTAATTCTTTATTTTTGAAAGTTGTTATTGTTTAACTTTAAAAGACCAAATGTGAACTCACAATGAATATGAAATGAGGTGGAGGAGACAAAGATTAAAAAATTTAAAATCTGTGTCACAGTTTTTAGGTTGAGTTATATGATTGCAAGTCATTATATATATATATTAGTTTTGTAGTACTTTTTGCTTTTTGTCACCGTGGAGGTTTTTCTAGTTGGTAATTGCTTTCTGCACCTCCTTAATTTGAACCTGCACCCTACAATTTCTCAAAATGGATATTATCTTTTTAGTATTTTATTAATTATTTGGTTTGTAATATAACTTCTGTAAATAGTTAAATATACTAAAACAAAGACTTAAATTTTGATGTTCTAATAATCTAACTTGTGACTTCTTTCTCCGTGTAATCTTGCCTATGTGTATAGGATAAATTAAAGTATTTTAAAGCCTTTTTTGTTTTGTAAGTTTTATCGTTTTTAACTATTTTACTTTTTAGTTTTATCCGTGCTAAGATACGTAGTTTTTTTTTTTTTCAAAAAGCCAATTTGAGAATAAAGAAAAAAAAAAGACAGTAAGATTGTTTGTATTAAGAAAAAAGAGAATGAAAAAAATAAAGATGATTAAAGCATACATTTGTGAAAGTTTGTTATCAATTTGAAAAAATAGAAAACACTTAAAGGGTACTCCAATTCTATAACAATTCACAAAGATTCCAAAAGTATACAAATTGGTTAAGGAACTATCTCAGACTCCACACAGACAATCTTAGTCTCCAATCATCTCATATTCTAGAAGTATACAAATTGGCTAAGGAACTATCTCAGACTCCACACAGACAATCTTAGTCTCTAATCATCTCATATTTTAGAAGTATACAAATTGGCTAAGGAACTATCTCAGACTCTACACAGGCTATCTCAATCCCTAGTCATTTCAGACTTCAGAAGTACACAAATTGGCTAAGGAACTATCTCAGACTCTATACAGGTCATCTCGATCACTAGTCATCTCAGACTCTTAAAGTATACAAATTGGCTAAGAAAATATCTCAAACTCTACACAAGTCATCTGAGTGTAAAGCAAATACAACATAAAAGTTTGAAGAGAATGTTGATTTAAAAAAAGAAAAAAATATTAAAAAATTAAATAATGAATCAATTAACTGCTGCAATAATTGTAGGACAGTAATTAAGTAAATTATAATAAATAGACTGTAACACCTCACAAAATTATATACTTTGTCTAGATAAAAATTTATACAAAATATAATACAAATTAAACATTTATAATTTTTCTTCAAGAATCCTATTGTTTCTCATAAGTATTTCGCATATATTTATTGAGTACAGAATAGATAAACATGTTATTTATATAAATTGTAAAAAAATTTATCCAAAAATATATGAAAGGTCATATTCATATATTACATCAATATGTTTAGGACCTTCATCTTTCAAAATAATATAAATATACATAAATGAGATTATATCTAGATTTATAGATTGCTCTTTATACATATTTATTTTTCACTTAAATTTATGAATACAGTGTGAGGTGTAATCAAAATTTAAAATAAAAAAATTGTGATAAAAAACTTATAAAATAGCCAAAAAACAATTTTTAAGAGAAAATAATAGACAAAAACAAGAAAATGAAGATGGAGTGTTACCTAAATATTATAATCTCATAGTGTTTGAAGGGTAAAAAATAGTGTGAGCAAGTACAACATGTCGTAAACGTGGAAAAATATTATTATTGAAATATTTTTTTGAAGTAAGTGGTTAATATATTTTTATAAGACAAGTGAGAATATGATATTTTTATCAGAAAAATAACCATTTCACACTCACCCTTTTCTTTTAAACAATCATTTGAGAATTCTTTTAATAATAAACATTATATTCAAATGATAAAAGTAACGTAAATAAGATTTTAAAATAAAATGATATACATAATTGTTGGATGGTTGTCAATATATTATTATTTTTTGGTCGTTTCAATTTGATTAAATTTTCTATTAGAAAGTTATATACATTAAATATTAATGTATCTTATTAATAAAGCTGCAGTTTTGTCTTTTAAAAATTCATGGTTATTCTTATGTCTTATAAAAACATAAAGTATATGTATAATTATTTTTTGAAAAAAAAGGTAGTGATATTAGCAAAAAGCAACTTCTTTGTTCCTACTCACTTTTTTGGTGGGGAGATGAGGGTGGTGTTAAATTATGAAAATTGTTAGTACTATTTAAGTGGGCGATTAATTAGTCTTACGTTATAACTATTACTAACTCTATACATTCTCAAACGTTCTATTATCTTTTACATTATGATTAATTTTACTAGCTATAAACACGATCATTTTATGTATGTCTTAATCATAGCATTCAATTTGTTAATCTTCAGTACTCATACCAAATTATTGCATTTGAAAGCACACTCTATTATTATATTTTTTTTATTATATATTTTTAACCAATTTCATTATTATGACATTTTTAGAAATTAAAAGATTTAAAAAAAAATCATTAAAAAAAGCATTGAAAAGGTATAGGAACTATTTCTCTTTCTAAATCTTTTTTAACAGGATGTTAAGTACACTGATTAACCTTTGCCATTTATAATATCTACTTGGTGTTAATTGTCATGATCTAGAAATTTATTTTTAGAGTAAAAGTAGTAAAAGTAAAAGGAATACTTGAATATATTATTAATAAATTAAAAATAGACATTTATAAAAAAAAAGTTATTAGTCAAATCTCACTTTTACAATCTCTTTAAAATTATGTTTCTTCTTTTCTCTTTGTCTTCTCTCTACATCTCTGCTTCCCTCCTTCATCAGATCAAAGAGATCGAAGTCCACCATATTGGACACGTGGCAACAATCCGAGCTATACTGCCCAATCAGAAACTTTGTTAGAGTATCCTACTCTTAGATTTTTGGAGCTCTTTTGGAAGAATGTCTCCTAAAATTAAGGGAAGTTGACTTTGACAATTTTGTCACAGAGAATTTAGATTATGTCTTTGATTCTTGATAGGATTGAAATTGATTGTTTAATGAATTTTAATGCACAACCTCATTTGAATGTTAAAAACCTCAATGGGTTATGTGTTGTAGAGTTATGTTTGATTGGTGGTTAATGTTGAAATATGAAAATAGACAAGATTTTTATGGTAATTCATTTATATTGATGGTTGCATGAATTTGATAGTATATATTTGACTAGTAGGGTAAACTAGCTTATTATTTTGAACTGAGTATGAGACTAGCTTGTGTTGATGGCAACGGGGATTTTCTTAAGCTAGGTGTTTATTTTGATAAAAATTGAAAGTTGAACTTGTATTGTGAAGTATAGAAGATGAAATTTTGTGAATTGAATGAAATTGGATAAGTTGAGAAATTTGGGGGTAACATATGATTATGTAGAGATGTTGTCGAGTGAAAAATGGGTTATTTGAGCATGATTGGTGATGTTGAAGTAGTGAACTAGGTTGAAAAACCAGAAATGTGTTTGGTTCTTTCTACATATTTTTGGTCTTTGCCCAATTGAGAAAAGATTTATGCTCAAGCAAAAATAGCACTGGAATTGGGGTGCTCTCTGGACCATTGAGTGAGAGAATTTTCGCTCAAGCGAAGGGGATTCTCATTCAGGCTAGAAATTATCGGCTCAAGCTAAATTTTTGTTTTTGGTTTTTTGTTTTTATTGTTTAATTCTTTTGTAATGCAATGTATGGATTGAATATAGTAGATAATTTAAATGGAATGGTATTGATGAATTAGTAATTCTTGATATTTTTGAGATTTGATTGAGAAGTGAATGAATACATGAGTAGAGATATATGTTTATGATATGATATTGTTGAAGTATTGATTAAGATGGTTAAGATTAAGACATAATATTTTCAAGAAAGAAAATATCTGTGTCTCGATTAATTATTCTACTAGAAATATGAATCAAATAGATGATTATTACTAGGTGGTGAGAATTGAAGAATGTCTGAACTAGGTGAGTGCAGCTTGAAACATAGCTAGTCAGAGGTGGACTAACCTTGTCATACAAGATTGATGATTCATTAGTTTGGAGGTTGTGTGAATTTACAGCTTTGAAAGGATCTATTCAATGCACAAAGTCTTCCTGAAATAGAGTCATATATGTGTCAAAATCATATAGTTGAAATTATGAATGAAATTGAGTGAAATAAATGATTTTGACATGTTTATGTGTTATTGGAGTATCTGATTAATTGAATTATTATAAGATTCTTTTAAATCTATTAGCTTACTTTTTTGTATTTTGTTACATATGTAATAATCATGTATTACACCAGAGTAGATAGGATTGCAGAGGAGCTTGTGGGTAATCTTCTGCATAGATAGATATGTAATTTTATGAAATCTTAAGTGTGTTAGTATAAATATCTATTTTGTGGAATAGTATAAATTAATTATGACATTCTGATAAATAAATATCAAATGGTAAATGAATATTGATTAATAGGATATATTACGAGGACATTTAATAGAAATAAATTATAGGAAGTTACATTATATATTAAAAAATTGTAATTTTTAGTTTTACAGTGTCATATTATTGTTATAAATTTTATCTTTAACTTTGCTTTAATAAAAAAAAATCTAAAAATTTTAAACAACTCATAATTATATATATATATATATATATATATATATATATATATATATTAATTAAAATTTAATCATTGTATAATTTCAATGAACAAAATAATGTATTTTTTATTTTTAAGGTTAAATTGTTTGGAGGATAATATAGAATTTTGTTAAATAATTTTTTAATGTTGCTGTACTGGAAGAGTTGTTTAAAACAACTCCTAAACGTCTCTTGTGTTTGTGACCAAAATCTAATAAATATTTAAATTTAAAATTTATATAATTTAAAATAATAATGGATATTATATTTCCATGTAAGATTATAAATATTTTTAAAATATTTAAAATTAAAAATGAAAATCATCGATTTCACATTTAATCTTATTGGGTTTATTACAAAGTTGGGACTTTTTTTGCTAATATTTTTTAATGAAAAATCTTATTAATTATACAACAAAAAGAAAATAATTTTAAATAAATTATGTTATTCGTTATTCTATGGGAAAATAGTAGCCAAGAAGTATTAAAAAATAATTTATTTTAAGATTATTGGAAAACAGAAGAAGAAATATTGTATCTTAATAAAAGTTGCCACCCGAAAAACAAATTTCAATAAGACATTTCTTTATGATTTACTTTCCTAATAATATTTAAATAAGACACAAAACTTAACGAGTGCATTTAGTATTGAAAATAAGTTAAAACCTCAAAATAAAAAAATAAATAAAAGTTAAAAAGTAATAGAATATAGAGTATTTATTAAGAAAAATTAAGTTTCAATTACATATAATATTATAAAAAAATTTAATCTTCAAACGAATATAAAAAAATTAATAAATTCATTATATTACCAAATTGTTATTCCTTATAATTTTCAAAATAATAATATTATAAGGAAAACTAGTACAAGGAAAGATTAAAACTATAAAAATATAATATTTTATTGAAATAGAGAACAGTTAAATTTTATTAATTACATTTTTAACTTAAAATAAAATAATAGAATTAAAAGAATCAGGTGATATCAATGTATAATAGATTCTTCCATGCATCTGTTTAAAATGTTGTTTCCTTCCAAACATATGTGTGAACAATAACTCAGTATAGAGGAATTTGCATGCCAGACAGACAAGTGGTTGCATTAAGTAGATATATAATTAACAAATCGAAACCGGGGCCATCCGGGGCCATTGGAGAGTGTTATGATCAAGAGATATGGTTTGAATTTGAAGGTAGAGTTAAAAAAGAAAAAGGGTTATTTCAGGGTAAAGGAACAGTCCATAACCTATCCATAACCTACTATAAGAAGAAAACTTAAAAAAAAAATTATTATTTTTGTTTTCAGTAATTATATTATTTTTATATAACTTTTTTCCATTATTATTAAAATTTACTATTTTTATTATTTTATTAATATTACCATTATATAAATTTATTTTACTACCACTACTACTACTATTATTATTATTATTATTATTATTATTATTATTATTATTATTATTATTATCTGATGTTGTTAATTATTAATATTATTTTATACAAGTTTATTTTAATATATTATACAATATACTTAATTATTATATTATATAATTTAATAATTGATTATATATATATGGTAAACATAATATAATCAATTATTTATGTTACAAAATAAGAACAGTTTGGTGATTTTCATTTGGTTCAGTTGGTTTTCTTCATATTTCACCCCATAATTGTGAGACCACAATCAACCATTTTTAATAGATCCATGCTTGCATTATCTTTGCATATCACTCAATCCAAATGGATTAGTATTTTCTTTCTACCATGTTTTCATTGGCTATAAGACTTGTGAGAGTAGAAGGTTATCAATTGACAAAGCAAAAGCTCTTCCTTATTCAATGACTCAAAAATAAAAATGTTGACAGTATTCAGTTTTGCTAAACAGAAGTTAAATTCTAGGCAGTTCAGTTCACCGGCTATAACACTGGCTGGATTTTATTGCTCTGCTGACATGATCTGAATTCGAAAATGGATATCAGTAAGTACAAGCTATTTTGATTTGGATACACTTCAATCATACTCCAAAAGCCACACATGTAGTTTCTGGATCTATTTGTTGATTTTGATTCAGCTATAACATAATTTACAACCATATAAAGAACAATAACACAAAGGATGATTGACAATGAAAGGGACTAAAACAGCATGCTTATGCTCTCCTCAGCTTCATCATTTGGAACCCATCTTAACACTTGAAGATGATGAATGGAGCAGAGAAGACACTGAGAAGCTAGAGTGATTGCTTTTTGTTTTCAAAGTTTGCATGACTGGTACTGATGATGATGCTGTTGGCAGAACTCCACCAGTGTTTGGAGACCCTTTTAGAAGCACATCAAACTTTGCATACTCCTCCCTTTCATGCTTTATCTCCTTCAGCATAGCGGCTATATCTCTCATTGTTGGCCTTTCATCAGGAGATGAGTTCACACACAGTAATGCTATTCCCAATGCCTGCATCATTTCCTCTATTTCTGATTCTGGTCTAGAGAGTAAGGTAGGATCAAGCACTTCAAGACCCTTTTTTTGTCTCACCCAATCAACAACATGTTGACCTTCTGGGATTGTTGGATCAATTGGTTGCTTACCTGTCAACACTTCTAACAAAACTACTCCATAGCTATAAACATCACTCTTCTCTGTGATCTTCATCATATAGCCATATTCTGATACAATTTTAAAGTCAGATTCAGTATGGTAAACAAATTGTCTAAAATATGTTAAAATATTTAAAATATGATAGAAAATGAAGCCAGTGATTTCATTTCAGTCCAAGCAACTATGAGGAAGCTTTCTAAAACAAACTAATTTCTTCACATTTGTTTTCCTATAATAAGACACTAACTGTGTTTGATAAAGATGGGAGTTCATTATGTAGAAGAATAGAAGCAACTTTTGCATGTAAACAAGAAGTAAAAATCCAGAAGAAGAATGTAATCAAGTTGGTGTGGAAGGGTCACTAACCTGGAGCAATATATCCGTAGGAACCGGCTACTGTATTGGAAGAACGACCAAAATCACCATCATCAACAAGTTTAGCCAAGCCAAAGTCAGCAATGTAAGGTTCAAATTCAAGGCCAATAAGAATATTATTGGCTTTAATATCTCTGTGGACTATAGGAGGGACACAGTCATGATGTAGATATGCAAGGCCTTCTGCAGCACCTAACAAGATTCTGTACCTAAGTTCCCATTCCAGAGAATTTCCAGTCCTCTCATGAAGCAGACTACTCAAACTTCCATTCGGCATGTAATCGAAAATAAGCAACCTTGTTTGTCTGTTCCAACAGCATCCCAAGAATCTGACAATGTTCTTATGACGGATTGAGCCAAGGGTCTTGACCTCAGCTGAGAATGAATCACGGACTCCACTTTTTTCTTCCTTAAATGCCTCTTCTGCGTCAATACTTGTTGGCCACAATTTCTTCACAGCAATGACTTCACCATTGTCCATTTCAGCTCTATATACAACACCAGAACATCCCTTTCCAATAATATTTCTATCAACTAAACATCTCAGTATTTGTTCCACTGAGAAGTTTAGCTTCTGAAATGGTATGAATTGCCATGGCCATGAGTCACCCAATTCTGAATCATCATCCCTAATGATTCTTCTAGCTTTGATGACAGCAGTTATCCCCATAACAATCATTACTACTGTTAAGGCTATCAGCAATCCAATGGCTAGCTTAAGCCTTTGCGACTTCCTTACTTCACTTCCGTTCAGTGACATACCAGTCTTGCTAGAATCCTTCACAAAGCATGAGAGCCCTTGATTTGCAGTGAAGTCTTTCGATGTCAACTGCCTGAAAAGCTTGTTATCTGGAAGACAGCCAGAAAATTTGTTGTAGGAAACATTGAGTGATACAAGGTTGTCTAACTCAGAAAGAGGTTGCAAATCTCCTTCCAACTGGTTGTGTGAGAGGTCCAATATGGAAAGCTTGTTAAGAGAAGATATCTGAGCTGGGATTACTCCATGAAGTGAATTGCAACTAAGATTAAGAGCAATTTCTAGAGTCTCAATCCGGCCAAGCTCAGCTGGTATGTTTCCACTGAGGTTGTTGCTGCTAAGATCAAGCAGTTGCAGATTTGAGCATAGGCTCAATGATGCAGGAATAGGTCCAGAAAATAAATTATTGCTTAGGATTAGCTTACTCAGAGAAACAAGACGGCCCAAACTTGCCGGTAAAGGACCTGAAAACCTGTTGGAAGATGCATCCAATACCTGAACTGCTGATAGTGAAGACAGAGAATTAGGCAGAGGACCTTCTAAGTTGTTGCTGCTGAAGTCTATCATTTGCAGTTCAGAGCAGTTTCCAATCTCATCAGGCACCGGACCTGAGAGGCGATTCCCAGAGAGGTCTAAAAAGTTCAAGCTCTTTAGGTTACCTATTGTCTTGGGAATGCTACCAGTAATCCTGTTGTTTCCAAGCCTCAACCTTATAAGGGAGCTGCAACTGCCTATTTCATCTGGTATGAAACCTGATATGTCATTGGAAATCAGAAGCAGTTTTGTGAGGTTTTGGAGCTGGAATAGGCCAACAGGAATGCTACCAGTGAGTGCATTGCGTGACAAGTCTAGTGCTTGAAGATTACTACAGTTCCCCAGAGTGGAGGGAATGCTTCCCTCAAGCTGGTTCTGCCAAGCAAAGAACACCATGAGGTTTGACAACTGACCAAGCTCTGGTGGAATCAAGCCTGAGAGCTGGTTTGTGTCAACTTGCAACTGTTGAAGATTTTTAGCATTTGAAAGACTGGAAGGAATTGAACCGGACACATTGTTATCACTAATCATAAACTCCTCAAGATTCAAGAGACCCCCCACAGACACAGGTATAGTCCCAGATAGAGAATTTAAGGAGAAATCAAATTTTCTCAAGCTTGTACAGTTACCAATCTCTTCTGGGATAGCCCCCACAAGACCATTCTGCCAAAAGAACAACTGTTCCAGCTTCTTGAGCTTACCAAGCTCAGGTGGAATAGACCCTGATAGGCTATTTTCATATAAGAACAAGTCCACAAGTTCAGAACAGTTACCTAACTCTGGTGGGATTTCACCAGACAGCATGGTGGTATAGATGGACAGTGTCTGAAGCTTGGTGAGCTTACCCAAAGAAGCAGGCAAAGAACCAGATATTCTGGTATCAGCCAGTCCCAACACGGTTAAATTGCTGCATTCTCCTAGCTCATCAGGAATCTTCCCAACTATATCTTTGTTCCCTCCTGCTCTTAGAGACTCAAGTTGTGACAATTTCCCCAGCTCAGGTGGGATAGTCCCACTTATCTGATTGTCAAAAAGGAGCAGATTCTTTAAAACAATGCAGTTGCTCAACTCCACTGGGATCCTTCCAGTAAGCTGATTAGAGTTCAAACACAAGTTCTGAAGGTTCTGGAGCTTTCCAATGCTTGCAGGAATAGAACCAACAAGACTGTTAGAGCTGAGGTCAATGACAGTAAGGGAAGAGCAATCACCAATGTCTGAAGGGATGGTTCCAGTTAGATTAGCATCAGACAAGACAAGCTTTTGAAGAGAGTGAAATGAAGAGAGGTTGGAAGGTATAGGAAGCTCTAGAGGGATGGATTGTATGTTGATTTCAGTGACAAAGCCTCGTGAGGAGCATGTTATGGATGTCCACTTGCATGGATTGGAATCAAGGATGTTCCAGTTAGAGAAAGAAGGAGGTGGTGGTGATGCAGAAGAATGGAGCCAAGAGAAGAGAGTTGAGGCTTCATGATTGGCAGAGAAGGCAATGCCATAGAGAAGCGTAACTTGGAGGAGAATGATACAAAACAAGGAAGAAGAAGAAGGGAAAAGAGAAGAAGAGGAAGAGATGTACAAGGATTGCCTCGAGCTGAGCATTGAAACAATGAAACATTTGCCTCAAATTCCAAACTTTTCTTCTCCTTGGGTTTGAGTCATTGGGTTTTGCACACTTCACTCAACCTTGTGAGAATGTGTATGCTGTGGCTTTCTTGCTTTGAACCAAACTCACAGTAGCATTTCTCTTTCCAAACATAGCTAAAAGGAGCAGTTCACACAAACCGTAAGAGAATAAAATAAGATAAAACTGAATGCCTAGAGATCAGAAAATCTGCAGCAGCTGCTGCAGAAGTAGCACCACCCCACCACACTAAAGATGCTTCTTTGCGTCTAAGCAAGAGCATTAGAATAATGGGGGTGTGCCAGGTGGTGTTTCTTGCAATGAACATAGGCATCTTATTGTATACCTCTGGAGCTTGGCTGCACTGCACATACATCTGATTTATGCCTTTTGTTTATTGCTCTGCTCGAGTCATGCTACTTTCTTAGCCAGTGGTTTTCTTACACCCTCTCTCATTTTTAGTGAAAAGTTTTTAAGAGGAAAAGTTGTCCAAGTTCTTAATAAATTATTGTCTCCTTGCTTTGTCATCCATCACAAATGTCTTTCTTCTTTTTAGGTATTCAAGCTAGATTGGCCTATAGTAAAAAAAATTTCATAAAATAGGAAATTTACTATTTAAGAAATTATCTCATTGAATTTTAGAATAATGATTGTTTATCAAACTATTTCACCCAAGTTTAGTGTCTAATGTAGAATAAATGATATAGTATCGGATTAAAATATATAGACTCTTTTTTTATTTATCAGAAACAATCAGCCACAAATCACAAATAATGCGTATGTATCATAATACATCCTATTATAACTTATGTTATGCCTTAATTATTTAATTATTTGTTATACTGTACATATCTTCTTTTGTATATTTTCTGTTACGATTAATCAGGAAC
>Ga0209489_103042_pt1 | contig 33294 bp, 16 predicted proteins | sample SiratrowhiteBW_FD_187527 | JGI IMG/M metagenome (GOLD analysis project Ga0209489, IMG submission 187527) | Root nodule microbial communities of legume samples collected from California, USA - Siratro white BW (SPAdes) (version 2) | ecosystem: Host-associated > Plants > Roots > Nodule | place...
GTGGAGTATCTCTTTTTTTTTTATTGTGCACTTCTTATTTTTTTTTTTTAAAAGAAGTGAAGCTTTTTTCAATTGGATTTTTATTTTGAATGAATCAAGCGTCCGAATCAATTTTCGATATATTTGATAATACAAACTTTATAAATAAAAAATAATTTCATATTCTTTCCTCACTCAATTTGCAATTTTAGATAGAATCAATTTGGTATTTCATACACACAAGTAAGATAAAGTGTTGAAAACACTTTTTTTAAACAATAGATTGTAAGGCTGGAAAAAACAAGATGGTTTGAAAACAATAAATAAATATAAGAAATTTACGGATAAGTAATTAATAAGAGAATTTAAATGTGACAACATAAAATTAACTGCAATAGAAGAAGTAATGAAGAACACTGAAAAACATAGAATAAAAAGATTAGGAACCAAAGAACTTCAAATTTATCATTTAAAACATTATTTTGTCAGATTAAGTGATATTAGAAAATTTTAAATAACAAAGATTGAGCTTAAATTATTGAAGTTCATTTTTTATTTTATAATAAAAATAATATTAAAAACATTTGAAATATTATAATTTAGCAGGAGGAAAAGTTTTATAAATATCGAATTTAGATTTGGTAAAATGTATACAACCCGATAGGTCAAGTTTTAAAAGAATTGAATTGACCTAACAGGCCAAAGGAGTCAACTTGGGTTTGAAAAGTAGTCACCCAAAGTTATTAGAGACGAAATGACACGACTTATACATTAAAGCAAATCACAAAATATATTCACGTTCTATTTGGATAAAAAATTTCATAACTTTTTAAGATATTGAAATATATTGTATTTAAATTAATTTTACTTTTATTTTTTTTTTTTGAATAAGACGATTCAAATTTGTATGAATAAATCAATTCAAATTTAATGAATAATTTTTTTAATGGAACTTGATTGATATTATTTTTTCTGAAAGTTTTTCGAGATTTGTTATTTCCTTACCATTTTCTTGTGTAAGATTTCTCCAGAAATTTGTTGAAAATTATTATCTAATCCAGCAAGAAATATATGTATTCTGATATTACTTTTTATATTTTAAGATCTTTTATGGCTACTTTGTCACATAATTCATTTTCTTCAAAATCTCAATCCACTCCAACTCTCCATAATATTCAATTATGTTATCTGATTCAGGCTAACACTTCTACCTCATCACTTTCGTTATAAAATAAAACTTTTCACAAAACATTTCAAATATTGAAGGCAATAAGTAACCTAATATTTTTTTTCATTATTTATAACTTTATAGATATCAATAACTATCTTTTTTTACCATTTAGTTTTCAATATAACATTTTTCATATTTTTATTTTTTTTTATAATAGAGACTTTATCTTTCTATAAATATATATAAGATAATTTTTTCCTCCATCTCAATTAGTTGTGACGATAGGTCATTATTATATTCATCTTGGATGATACTATGTTAAAGTCACTAAATTGAAAAATAAAATCCTAAACTCTCTTATATCAAATTTAAAAAGAAAAGTATAACTCTATAATTTTCATTCATATCATTTCTACACAAATACATTATTTTTACAATATTTTATTCATACAAATAAAAAACTAAATAAAAAAACTTATTAATCAGAAATAAACTAAAATAAAGAAGATTTCATTATACAATATTCTATACAAATTTATAATTTAATCATAATATAATTACTTTCAATTCAAATAAAATGTTAATAACTTCAAAATTGAAATATTTAATGAAAATAGGTGGATGTGAGTTTTGAACCACGTTTATTTTTATTTTTTTAACTGAAATAATGAAATTAATGCAAGCACTTTTAAGATACTTTAACTCTATTACAAAATATTCAAACAACTAACACTTCCCTTGAAGCTAACATCAAGTCCAAACTATTTCTGAAACAAACACACTCTAAAATCAGACTCCCAAGGCCGATCTTCAGAAGGTCGAGCACTGTCTCGTTTTTCAACTTACCAAGATGTATAGTCAAACACTCGACTACAGTGTCTAGATTATTGAGTTCTCAAAATTAAATTCTAAAAGACCAATCTCTATGATCTCCGTTTTATTTTTAGAAAATTGACCATAACCAATCTCTAAGTAGCCAAGTTCCATAATCGAATAACAGATACCGACCTCCAAAATGCCAGGTTCCATAAAAAAATCTCTCAATTCCTATCTCAGAAAGATGGTCCATTCTAGGGAGCTACCCACCTCAAATTAAATTTGTCCTCTCCTACATACCTCAACTTCCATGTCGCTTAGCATTTATCACCACTAACACATGTGCGCCATCTCTATTTTCATCAAAATTGAAAATGCATAAAATTGGTTAAAAAATGCACAAATATGACAGGTTCAATTCAATTTCTTAATTTAGTTTAACATGTAGTGATAGTGTGACAATATTTGATATATATATATATATATATATATATTTACACAGATAAGTTACGTCAAGACTATTTTTTTGAAGGGTTCTCATATAAATAATTTACGAGATGCACTTTTGTAGAAAAGAAAATATGTGTATAACTTTTGTCTAAAAAACATGTTTGAAGGGTTCTCATCTAAATAATTTACGAGATGTATTACTTTTCTAGAAAAAAACATGGATATAACTTTTGTCTAAGAAAACATGGTGTACTACTTTGTCCAAAAAAAAAAAAATACATGGTGCATAACTTCTGTCTGAAAAAAACATGGTCTATTAGTTTTGTCTAAAAAAACATCTCTGATTGTTTAAACACATGCGAAATGAACATGTCATAATCAATCGCAAGTTCTAAACTGAGCCATTCATTATTTGTTGGTTAAACTTGATGACTGCATGCAAGTTTAAGACCATACGTATGCTTCACTGAAATCAAAGAAAATGTGATGAAAGAAGAATATAAAGACACACAAAAGGTTAGCCAAAACCTCCTTAAAAACAAGCCTTAAACGTATATTACGACGTTGTTACCTGCATTGCATTACAGATGAAGTTAAATATTATATTTAGAAAATAATTAAAATAGCTGTATCTAACTTCTTTTTAATACCACTGTTTAGTAATTAAAATATTATATTTATTCCAACATACCTTACATTCCAAAGGATCAAATATTTCTAGAAAGTGAACACCGGAGAAATTTTGAAGAATGTGTCTAAATACACAAGAAACATTAGATAAAAAAGACTTCCTTAAAAATAAGTTAAAAAAAGTGTTTCACGTTTTTTTATATGTATTATTTTCACGTTTTTTTATATGTATTATTTTCAAGTGGAATGTCAATTCTAAAAGCTCTAATAATTAACCACTGGAAAACGGAATTAAAAAAAAAAAACTTCACTTTCAAATGTCTTTCAAATCACTACACCCTACATTCTTTTTCTTATGTTATACGTGATTCATAAATAATAGTTTTAAGGATAATATAATTTGTTAAAAGAAAATGGGAAACATAAAATTAGTGTCCTCAAAATATGTCCAATAGACTGATCACGAGTTTGGACAAAGTTATATATGAATCAATATATTGGATCCTGGGCAATTACAATTTGTCTCTCAAATTAAACCCTGGTTGGATTGACTCAATCTCATCTAAGAAAGAAGAAGAAAATAATTTATTGCAAGTGTAATGTTAAGCTAAAATTTCAATTTTTTAATTAATTACACATGTCAAGTGAAAACTTTAAAAACTCAGAATTAATGAAGGAAAGTAAGGTTAATATCTGAGAAATTTGGGATTTATGAGAATTGAGGATTAGATTAATGTAATATTTTTAATTCTTTAATTTATATATTTGTGGTTAATTTTTATGTATTAGATTTTGTTAAATATATAAAAAAATTAATTTTTTTTCAATTTTAAAAGTAATTATTTTAATATTTTAAAATTTAGATAAAACTACTTATATTTTTTATTTTCATGTAAAATAAATCAAATCTAACTTAACTATTCATACTATAAATTATAAGAAGAATTTTAGATTTTTTAATGATCGGTTCACTTGAGAAATCACTAGACGAAGACAACCGTTGAAATAACATTACACCATAAATAAAATGAAAGGCGAACAAATCTGATTTTGTTGAGGTTACACAATTAGTTGTATCTTTCAGGTGAGAAATTCACCGAAAGCAAGACCAACCATCAATTCTAAAATCATTTATTATTTTTTTAGAGAATTTAGCAAAAAGATTTTACAACAATTAAATTTGAGATAAATTTTCATAAAAAATTATATCACTTTCTATCCAAAATTTTAAATAATAATTTTTAGAATTTAAAAAATCAGTTTGTAAAATAAAATTCGTGTATCCACTCATAACTTGTGTATGTATGAAATTATATATGTAAATGTGTTTTCAACTCTTGCGTGAAACTATATAGAAATGGTCCGATAGGTCCAATAACCTTATTAGAATATACTCTGATACCATATTAAAAATGAAGTTTAAGTTTAACTCAACTTTACAAAATTGACTTGTGTGAGGTAAGGTTTTAACCCACTTATAAACTATTTAAATACCTTATCTCTAATCAACGTGAAATCTCCAATATTTTTATTCAACTTTTTTTTTTATTATTTATAGGAAAATTAGAAACTTTAATTTTTAACAAAATCTTCTTAAACCATGCTTAAAAATTGATATCATAGAAAAATATGACTTCATTTTTTAGGAATAATATATATTGGCATTATTTGTTGGTTAACATGAGTACTGAAGTACGCATGTGGCCTATATATAAAGGGAGTTAGTTTGGAGTAGAAGAGTAAGCAGAAAATAGCAGCTATACCAACCACTTTCTGCAAAATGAATCATTCAGACTTGAATGTTTCTTCTCAAAATTTTATTTCAGTCACACACAGCTTTCGTAGATCTGCAAACTATAAACCCAACATTTGGAAACACCACTTTCTGCAATCACTTGGCAGTAAATATCATGTGAGATATTTTCTAACCATTCATATATTTTTTTTCCCTTTCATTTACTCGTTTTGATTTGTTTAAACATTTTCTCTATTCCTATAAATTTTTAAATTTGGTATTATTGTATTAGAAACTTTTTTTTTTTTAAGTTTTACCATTTAGAATTTTATGCCACAAACGAAAATATATAAAGAAATGATAGAGACTTAATAGACATCTTTTTTAAAACAACTAAATCGAAAATAAGTATATATTTTATGAATTCAAAAGTTATTTAAGCATCTTCCAATATTATGAGAATTGCATGTTTGTATAGATTCCAGCATTATTATTTTGTTGACATCTCTCCTTCAACTTTTTTCAGAAACAATTTACTTAAAAATATAAGACATTGAAAACTCAAAAATAAAAATAAAAAATTTTCAAAAATACATGTAGTGTCAACTTGATAATCGTCCTATAATTCATCCCCCGTCTTGTTAGTCTGTGAAAAAAAAAACTCACTGCTCTTCGTAAATACTAGCAGATATTTTATGTTTTTTTTTTTTTTTAAATTTCAAATAGAATTATTTTTTAAAAGATCTTTAAAATATATACTTAGATAAAAATAATAGTTTTAAATTCCAGTTTAAATAAAATTGCATACTAAAATATTAATGCAAATAAATTTTGTATTTCTAAAAAAGAAATTAATCTTTTTATAGATCCAAATAAAAAATATAAATATATAAAATCAAAATTTAAACAATTTTTCCATCATTAATTTTTTTACTAATAATTTTATTTTAATAATTTAACTCCTTAAAAAATATTTAAATAAGTATGGATATGATGATACTCATGCATGTGGATAATTAGAATATTTTTATTAGCGATATTAACTTAGTATTCTCTGTGGATTTGTATGAGGATTTTTTTTCACTCAATATACCTGAAGTTTTAATTAACCCTAATAAGTTCTTAGTCTTTGGGATTAAAAGTTCATCTTTCTCAGTAATAAGCTCAACGTGCATGGTTTGGTTTTGTTTAATGTTTATACTTTGTTGCATGATTACCACAGAAGGGTGAATTTGTTACGCTGTTAAACAAGCGAGTGATGGAAGTGAAGAATCTATTTCTACAAGAGAATGATATTTTGAAACAATTAGAGTTGGTTGATTGGATCCAAAAACTAGGCCTTGCAAACCATTTTCGAAAGGAAATCAATGGCTTTCTTGAATCCATAACTGTCTATGTCAAAACCAGCAATCTTAATCCTAGCACAGAACATTTGCACGTATCTGCATTATGCTTCAGGCTTCTAAGAAATCACGGATATGCAGTTTTGCCTGGTAACAAAGCTTTCTCTCTCAGACTCATTATGCTGGTCATTACCCCACATGATTAACAATCTAATTTTTTATTAATTACTTCTTAAACTCAGATATATTAAGCAAGTTCCTAGATGAAAAGGGTAAAGTGATGAGGACAATTAGCTCACATGCTAGCTATGCTAAAGATGTTGTGGAGCTTTTTGAGGCCTCACATTTAGGCTTGGAAGGAGAGAAGATTTTGGATGAGGCAAAACTTTGTGCCATAAATTCTCTCAAGGAGACTTTCTCTCTCAGTTCCATGAACAAGGACCTACTATCTGATGATTTAGATGCTGAAAGAATGGTCCACTCACTGGAGCTTCCGTCCCATTGGAGAGTACAGTGGTTTGAAGTGAAATGGCACGTGAAGCAATACAACAGGGAGAAAAATAAGGACCACGTTTTACTTGAACTATCTAAATTAAACTTCAACATGATTCAGGCCACACTTCAATTGGAGCTCAAGGAATTATCCAGGTATAGTTTTAAACCAACCAAAATAACTGTGATAAAGAAAATACCAGGCTTCTATATATGTTGTTACCACTTCAATTTTATGTTTAGGTGGTGGGAGAATCTGAGCATAAAAGAAGAGTTGAGCTTTGCAAGGAATAGGTTGGTTGAAAGTTTCATGTGTGCAGCAGGAGTTGCTTTTGAGCCCAAGTACAAATCCATCAGAAAATGGCTCACTAAAGTTATTGTTTTCGTACTAGTCATTGATGATGTTTATGATATACATGCCTCTTTTGAAGAGTTGAAGCCCTTCACAATGGCCTTTGAGAGGTTTGTTTTATTATTACAAAGGCTGAAAATTGTTACACTTAGGCTTATATATGTTTAGGGTTATTTAGAAGAATCTGATGAGTGTCATGCACAGATGGGACGACACAGAACTTGAAGAACTTCCAACGTACATGAGAACATGCATCCATGCACTTCAAGATGTCACAAATGAAATTGCTTATGAAATTGGCGGAGAAAATAACTTTCACTTGGTGTTATCTTACCTTAAAAAAGCGGTAACATTACACATTGCACATTATACTATAACCACTTCTTTCAAACACAGATTACTGTAGCATTACTAATGACTATAACCACTTTGGTCAGTGGATAGAGTTTTGCAAAGCATTATACGAGGAGGCAAAGTGGTACAACAGTGGATACATTCCATCCTTGCAAGAATATTTAAGCAATGCATGGATTTCATCTTCGGGGCCTGTAATTTTACTGCATTCATATCTTGGTACAATGTATCAAGTAACGGATTCCATGGACCATTTTCTAAACACGTACGACGATTTGGTCTACAATGTATCCCTTGTGATTAGACTTTGCAACGATTTAGGAACCATGGTGGTATGTATCAATCTTTGCTTGGCTAATAATTCGTAGTTTTCAATCATATTGCTTAGGTAATAATGGAACATGAAATTAACAGGCTGAAAGAGAAAGGGGTGATGCTGCTTCGTCAATCGTATGCTATATGAATGAAAAGGGAGTTTCAGAGGAAAAAGCTAGACAGCATATCCAAGATAAAATCGTTGAAGCATGGAAGAAGATAAACAAGAAGTGTTTAGCTTCTTCTTCTTGTTCAGTGGAGCCATTTGTTGCTCAAGCAGCAAATGCAGCTCGTGTGGCCCATACCCTTTATCAAAATGGAGATGGTTTTGGAATCCAAGATCGAGATATCAAAAAACATATCTTGTCACTAGTTGTTGAACCCCTATAATTGGTGAAGTTTATGGAATTTGAATTTATTGAGATATAGGATTGACTTGTAGGATCGTCACCATCTAACTTGGTATAGACTGTAACCGTCTAATGTTGTTGTTGAAGGGTCTTCTATACTGAAGAGAAGTCTACAAGCATTAAACAATCATAGGTCTACTGTCAAAAATTGACATTTTAGTTTTCTACTTTTTTATATATCGTGTTGTATTTTTTTTTTTTTAATAAATGAAAGTTTCTTTCGATGGCACTCTCTATCTTTTCCTACTCTCTTCATTGTGCTATGTTATTCATTGTTTGACTCCAAGATGGAAATATACCATATTTAATAAGATTAAATCTGAAAGTACCACACTAAGATAATAGGTAAATAGTTAGTTGAAAGGGATAGAAGAAAGAGTGTCATATAAATAGTTAGTTGAAAGGGATAGAAGGGAAGGACCAAATCAATTATGATATCATATAATTTCCTTTTTCATGTAAATTATTTTACTTTAGATTTTGTTTGGGATCAACCATAATTCAAATAGTAATTCAATGCATTCTTATACAGATAAATGTTGAAATCACTTTATTAAAAAAGTTTAATCTGTATTTTTGCATTTCAAAAAAGTTTGAAAAATGAAATAAAAAGTTTGCCCACAAGTTCAAAATTTCCAATTGGTCTTTGGAACAGAAAAAGTTCCAAATGTATCATGCTTGCCCAGGCTTTACTTCGTTTATCCATCTATCAACTATCAAAACCACAGGAGGAACCGATACCAGCTGTTTAGAATTGAAAGCAGTATCATTAAATCAATAGATAAGCTTACAAAGTTTCACATTTTTTGGAAACAAATAAAGGAAATTCATTTCAGTTTTTGATTTTTGATTGAGTGAAGACACAAAAGACGTATCACAGTACCCATATTTACACAAATTGCTTGGTCAGACAACCCAAAACCAAGCTACAACAGACCCAGCAGCCAGACCAAAAACTAAGAACAATACACTCACAATCCCTGCAGTCTCTGCATGCTGAAACTCTACAGCTTTAGGAATCAGAATCATCAATACACTGGTTAGGTAGCCATTAGTAAGCCCTAACAGGCAAGTTAATATCGTCACGGGAATCTCAGTCCGGAAGAATTGGGGACCATGCAAGCACCCTAAGAAGAGAGGGAAAAACAGCAATCTTACTACGCAACTACCTATTGCAACTTTTGCATTCTGTAGGAGGTAAACTGCTGTCAGAGACTTGCCAACCAGATCAAACACATTATACGCAGCAATTAGGAGAATTGGATACCAATCCTTAAGGACTTGAGAGTGCACATCCTCAGTAATGAAACCAGGAAAAATTGCCAGAGTCACAAGATAAATGAGTACAATGCCAAATCCATACCACTTGATGCTTCCCACAATATCCCATAGAGTTGACCTCCAGACAGCTCCTGTCGGGGGACCATTGTCTTCATTTGCAGCGGCCGCCTCAACCTTAAGTTCATTATAGTACTTCATAACAGGAAGTTTGTGCACCATGTTGTATAAAACCATGCATATGAACACAATCACAATCGATACAGAGAAGTATAGATTTGCACTCTTTTGTAGGCCAGAGACATCTTGTGGGTAAACAGCTTTTGTAATGATCCTCAGGACCGAAACAAGCACCCCTGAAGTCAAAACATCCACAGTAAAAAGAGAGAACCATTTATCCACTCAAGTTCGACAAACAAAGGGAATATATATCAATAACTTCTCACAAAATATTTGTATATATATAAGTGTGAACCCAAGAACCAGTAGATTAATAATGTGTTACAGATTTAAGGTACAAACAAATTACCAAAAGCAATATAAAACTGAACTCTGCTCAAGCATTTATTCTTGTGACGGTATCAGAGTTAAAAGAAAGTTTGGTCAACATGAAAGAAGGTTTTTCTATTAAATGTTATTTTGTTGATTTATAATAATTCACTTATTATAGAATTTTAAGAAATTAAATATAGAAATTAATTTAAATAAATATATTTGATATTTTTAGATATCCTACTGATATTCTGATACTCCCTAAGATCTCCCTAATCTTTTACTGATTTGTTTTTATTTAAGATGTCTAACCTACAGTTTTTCAAATCAGAATTAAGCTCTGTTTTGAGTGTTTCATAATTCTTTAGTGTATGAGCCATTACAAGAACATAAATGCTAAACCTCCAAAAGATAAATCTGCGGAAGAAACCAAGATTCGCATGACTACACCTTAAAAAATTCTCCCAGTTTGTAGGAATATCTGCTACATATAATCTGACACCGACACATGATAAGCATGTGAAATCCCTGAGGTTAGAGAAGGATCTATTTATCAAACGTAAAGAAGAAAATGACCGAAATGAATAATAAATACCAAATTCTCAGCTCGTACCATATCGTAGAAAACGCAAAGGAAGCATCCATCAAACTAAAGAATGAACCAATAGTAGTAATTAATTAGAGCGATACCAGAACCGGCGGTGCCGGCGAGGACAGCTTGCGTGTACCTCTCCGGCATCTCGCCGGCGGAACCAACAATGGAGCCTTGCACGAGCGCATCGGCGACGCCGGAGAGGCCGACGGCGAAGGCGGTTGCGTAGAATCCACCGGAGACTCCAACCCTACCCTTGACGTAGAAGGCATCGATTAGGGGAACGATGAGGAGCGAAACGACGAAGAGCGCCAAACCGACGTTGATTCTGAGAAAGGCGTTGGAGGAGCGGCTGTAGAGAACGATGAGGAAGATTCCGACGAGGGCGATGAGCATGTTAACGACGGCGAAGATGCGGTCAACGCTGAAGTCGGGGTAGAGATAGGAGAAGTAATCAACGGCTGTGATGAAAGCGTTCCACGGGAGAACGTAACCGAATCCCAGGCTGAAATAGACTACGTAGGCCAAATCCCATTTGTCTTCCGGAACGGTGCTCTTCCTGCTGTTCGAACCGGAGGGAAGGAGAAGAGAGGACTCCGTCGAAACCATCTCGCTCCGTTCCGTTCCGGATTCCCAGTGCTCAACTACCACTTCGGTCAGCGCCAACGGAAAAGTAAAGTAGTTACTCACGCAACCCCATTTTCAATTAGATATCCAAATCATTACTTCATACTTAATATCAAATTAATCCTATTTTAAATTTGGAATTATTGTATCAGAAACTTTTTTTAAGTTTTACCATTTAGATAACATTCACCTTTTGTTTTCTGTCCACATTAGTACTAATGAAGCGAGAATTTTGATATCAGAAAACGAAAATAAAAAAATGATAGAGACTTCATAGACATATTTTTTTAAAAGAACTGAAACATCTTCCAATATTATGAATTCAAAAGTTAAATTTTTGGAGATTGTCGTATAGTGCATTTATTCTATTTAAATAATTTTTTTACGGCCTAATCTTATCTTTTCTATTTAAATAAATTTATTTTTGAACAGGTCTTTGGAATATATACTTAAATAAAAATAATCATTTTAAAGTGCAGTTCAACTAAAATTACAAACTAAAATATTAATGCAAATAATTTGTATTTCTAAAAATTAAATTTGAACGAGTTGTATCAAATTATAATGTACAAAATTAATTTCAATTTTATAGATCCAAATAATATATATATATATATATATATATATATATATATATATATATATATATATATATAATTCTAAACAATTCTTCCATCCTTAATATTTTTACTAATAGTTTTATTTTAATAATTTAATTCTTTAAAAGAATATTCAATTAGCATATAGTAACTACACTTTAATACCATGGTACTCATGTGATATTAATGTATGAGATTTTTTTTTTTTTTCATCATTCCAAATAATTTTGTATCTTATCCAAAGTCGCACGAATTAATTGATTAGAGTCATACGTAGTAATAACAAGGAAAGGAGTGATTCAAGTGCTAAAATAACCTTTGAGTCTGAATGAAGAAAGAATTTGCATGAAGCTAATAGTAAATAAAAAGATAACATGTTCTTTTCACTGAATATAGCTAAAGTTTTAATAAGTTTTTAGTCTTTGGTATTAAAAGTTCATAATTTTCAGTAATAAGCTCAACATGCATGGTTTGGTTTTGTTTACTGTTTATACTTTGTTGCATGATTTCCATAGAAGCATGAATTTGTTACCCTGTTAAACAAGCGAGTGATGGAAGTGAAGAGTCTATTTCTACAGGAGAATGATATTTTGAAACAATTAGAGTTGGTTAATTGGACCCAAAAACTAGGCCTTGCAAACCATTTTCAAATGCAAAATCAATGGCTTTCTTGAATCTATAACCATCTATGTCAAAACCAGCAATCTTAATCCTAGTACAGCCTAGTACAGAACATTTGAACGTATCTGCATTATGCTTCAGGCTTCTAAGAAATCACGGATATGCAGTTTTGCCGGGTAACAAAGCTTTCTCTCTCAGACTCATTATGTTGGTCATTACCCCACATAATTAAAATCTAATTTTTTAGTAATTACTTCTCAAACTCAGATATATTAAGCAAGTTCTTAGATAAAAAGGGTAAAGTGATGAGGACAATTAGCTCACATGCTAGCGATGCTGAAGATGTTGTGGAGCTTTTTGGAAGGAGAGAAGATATTGGATGAGGCAAAACTTTGTGTGATAAATTCTCTCAAGGATACTTTCTCTCTCAGTTCCATGAACAAGGACCTACTATCTGATAATGTAGATGCTGAAAGAATGGTCCACTCACTGGAGCTTCCGTCCCATTGGAGTACAGTGGTTTGAAGTGAAATGGCACGTGAAGCAATACAACATGGAGAAAAATAAGGACCATGTTTTGCTTGAACTATCTAAATTAAACTTCAATATGATTCAGGCCACACTTCAATTGGAGCTGAAGGAATTATCCAGGTGTAGTTTTTAAACCAACCAAAATAACTGTGATAAAGAAAATACTAGGCTTCTATATATGTTGTTACCACTTCAATTTTTTGTTTAGGTGGTGGGAGAATTTGAGCATAAAAGAAGAATTGAGCTTTGCAAGGAATAGGTTGGTTGAAAGTTTCATGTGTGCAGCAGGAGTAGCTTTTGAGCCCAAGTACAAATCCATCAGAAAATGGCTCACTAAAGTTATTGTTTTCGTACTAGTCATTGATGATGTTTATGATATACATGCCTCATTTGAAGAGTTGAAGCCCTTCACAATGGCCTTTGAGAGATCGAAGAAGTTCCAAATGTACCATGCTTGCCCAGGCTTTACTTCGTTTATCCATCTATCAACTATCAAAAGCACAGGAGGAACTGACTCCGGTTGTTTAGAATTGAATGCAGTATCATTAAATCAATAGATAAGCTTACAAAGTTTCACATTTTTTGGAAACAAATAAAGGAAATTCATTTCAGTTTTTGATTGAGTGAAGACACAAAAGACGTATCACAGTACCCATATTAACACAAATTGCTTGGTCAGACAACCCAAAACCAAGCTACAACAGACCCAGCAGCCAGACCAAAAACTAAGAATAATACACTCACAATCCCTGCAGTCTCTGCATGTTGAAACTTTACGGCTTTAGGAATCAGAATCATCAATACACTGGTTACGTAGCCATTAGTAAGCCCTAACAGGCAAGTTAGTAGCGTCACGGGAATCTCAGTCCGGAAGAATTGGGGACCATGCAAGCACCCTAAGAACAGAGGGAAAAACAGCAATCTTACTACGCAACTACCTATTGCAACTTTTGCATTCTGTAGGAGGTAAACTGCTGTCAGAGACTTGCCAACCAGATCAAACACATTATACGCAGTAACTAGGAGAATTGGATACCAATCCTTAAGGACTTGAGAGTGCACATCCTCAGTAATGAAACCAGGAAAAATTGCCAGAGTCACAAGATAAATGAGTACAATGCCAAATCCATACCACTTGATGCTTCCAACAATATCCCATAGAGTTGACCTCCAGACAGCTCCTGTAGGGGGACCATTGTCTTCATTTGCAGCGGCCGCCTCAGCCTTAAGTTCATTATAGTACTTCATAACAGGAAGTTTGTGCACCATGTTGTATAAAACCATGCATATGAACACAATCACAATCGATACAGAGAAGTATAGATTTGCACTCTTTTGCAGGCCAGAGGCATCTTGTGGGTAAACAGCTTTTGTAATTATCCTCAGGACTGAAACAAGCACCCCTGAATTCAAAACATCCACAGTAAAAAGAGAGAACCATTTATCCACCCAAGTTCGATAAACAAAGGAATATATATATATATCAATAACTTCTCACAAAATATTTGCATATATGTATGTGAACCCAAAATCAGTAGATTAATAATGTACAACAGATTTACGGTAAAAAAAAAATTACCAAAAGCCATATAAAACTGAACTCTGCTCAAGCGGTTTATATTGCCTAACCATACAGTTTCAAATCAGAATTAAGCTCTGTTTTGAGTGTTTATAATTCTTTAGTGTATGACCCATTACAAGAACATAAATGCTAAAACTTGGCATAAAATGCTTAATAATGTTTACCCCCAAAAGATAAATCTGCGGAAGAAACCAAGATTCCCATGACTACACTACGAACGTGCTTAAAAAATTCTCCCAGTTTGCAGGAATATGTGCTACATATAATCTGACACCGACACATGATAAGCATGTGAAATCCCTGAGGTTAGAGAAGGATCTATTTATCTAACATAAAGAAGAAAATGACCGAAATGAATAATAAATACCAAATCCCAGCTCGTACCATATCGTACAAAATGCAAGGGAAGCATCCATCAAACTAAAGAACTCCAATAATAGTAATTGATTAGAGGGATACCAGAACCGGCGGTGCCGGCGATGACAGCTTGCGTGTACCTCTCCGGCATCTCGCCGGCGGAGCCAACAATGGAGCCCTGGACGAGCGCATCGGCGACGCCGGAGAGGCCGACGGCGAAGGCGGTGGCGTAGAATCCACCGGAGACTCCAACCCTACCCTTGACGCAGAAGGCGTCAATTAGGGGAACGATGAGGAGCGAAACGACGAACAGCACCAAACCGACGTTGATTCTGAGAAAGGCGTTGGAGGAGCGGCTGTAGAGGACGACGAGGAAGATTCCGACGAGGCCGATGATCATGTAAACGACGGCGAAGATGCGGTCAACGCTGAAGTCGGGGTAGAGATAGGAGAAGTAATCAACGGCTGTGATGAAAGCGTTCCACGGGAGAAGGTAGCCGAATCCCAGGCTGAAATACACTATGTAGGCCAAATCCCATTTGTCTTCCGGAACGGTGCTCTTCCTGCTGTTCGAACCGGAGGGAAGGAGAAGAGAGGACTCCGCGGAAACCATCTCGTTCGTTCCGTTCCGTTCCGGATTCCCAGTGCTCAACCACCACTTCGGTCAGTGCCAACGGGAAAAGTAAAGTAGTTACTCACGCAACGCCATTTTCAATTAGATATTTCAGATTCTCATTCTCCCACCCCTTCTATTTTCTATTCACACTTGACCCGATCATTATTACTTCATACTTAATATTCAAATTAATCCTATTTTAAATTAAAAATATTATAACTACTGCTTTACCCTTTTCATTAAGTCACTGCACATATTTATGCTACCTAAAAGGGATTACTGTACATACTTTGAGCACGTGCAGGGAACACAAGTATGAAAAGGATCCATATTAATTATAAAATAACCAAAAAGTCCCTAGAGTAATTTAATATTATACCATCGCTGTCCTTCATCCCTGGACATAGATGATAAAAAGCCAAATTGCCACCCTATCATATTCAACCACCTAGACATAGATAAAATATGTAAAATAAATCCATGAATAAAAATGCAAAAATAAAATAATATTTAAGAAATATGATTATTCACTATGTTAACTTTTTTTTAAAATTAGTATATTTTTTTATATATGTTTGATCTATTTTTTTTAGATCTCCTTAATTATGATTTTTCAAATTCTTTCAATAAATAGTATCAGAATCGAAATGATATCAAATTTGAAAATCATATCATTTCTTTTATACTTCTCATAATTTTCTAATAATTATAATAAGTGATATCATAAGTAAAGAAAAGACATGAAAAATCTTTATATAATAATATGCTTATACGAGATTTTAGATTAAAAATAATATCATTCTTTTATATTTCTCATAATTTTCTAATTATAATAAGTGATATCATAAGTAAAAGAAAGACATGAAAAATCTTTATATAAAATTTCATCTATATGAAAGATGGTTGTTATGAGCTACTGGGTGCACTTCACCATCACATACAGATTTCAAGCTAAAATATCTCTTTAGAACCAAACATACACGACTCTCTAATCTGGGCTACGCTGGATAAGAACAAGAGATACTGTTTGCATAAAGCATTTAGCACAAAGAATCCTTCAGAGGAACCAACTTTTTTACCACCACCTATGAACATATTTTAATGATAAAATAACTCAGTTACTGCTGAGACAATTAACACTCCAAGTTATGTATTCATTAATCATAATAAAATGTTCAACAGATGAACAAAATAGGAGAAGCCCATATTAATATTCAGATATTATTTGAATATAAAACATATTCAGATAAATTTGAATATTATTATTTGAATATACAAATCTGCCTTCATCATTTTCGTGGCTGTGGATGTTTCCACGTGAGAAAATACTTTTGTAAGACTGATATAATCGTTGTCATTTTAGTTTTATGTGTAGTTTGTCTGACACGTGCTGTCATCTGCATCTCCCTGCACTAATTTATTCATTCCCTTCTTCTCAACGTCGCAGAATATGAAAAAACCAAAAAAAAAGTTTCTACTTGGCTTATGAAGGAAGAGGAGCCACCCAATAAAGCAGGAACATGTCTTAAACTCCTTAAAAATATGCATGGAACAAAAACTATAAATTGATGTGTTCCTACTCTATGCTTGTTTTCTGGTTAGTTATGTTCTGTCTGCCCTTTCTTCTATCCTTGCTATACAAATTTGGCTATGTTAAAGTCTTTACTGGCTATGTTTTATACAAGAAAAAAAAAAATTCAATTTTGACTTCCAAACTATCAATTTTATCTTTTTATTCTTTTGTCTTCCTTTCTATACGATTCATTTGGAGCTGATTATTGCAGAATTCAGTTTTTGGGTATGGAAATTTTCTCCTATAGATCCGGACCATGCTGTCAAGTGGTGGACTTGCACTGGAAATTGGATGGCAAATGTTTGAATTCACGTCATTCAAGATTTCCCATTTTTACCAATACCATTTCTAGAAGCGGGTCAGTGAGATTTCATGATAATAAGGAGCAGCAAAGAGATTTTGGGTCTCTGACTGAAGGGTACAAAAGAATCAATTGCAAGGCCTATAGTGATAGATATGAGGGTTATGTGATTGGTGGTGAAAAGGGTTTAACAGATATTTCAGGGACAGAAGAGCCTGCAACTACTAACCTTGTCATTCCAGGTCTGCCAGATGGGTCAAATGGTGAATGTGGTGCTACAATAAGTAGTTGCTTTTGGGAATGGAGGCCTAAACTTAACGTTCACTACAATAAGGCAGGGTGTGAGAACGTGGATTCTCCACATGTTCTCTTTCTTCCTGGTTTTGGTGTTGGCTCTTTCCATTATGAAAAGCAGCTGAGAGATTTGGGGCGTGACACAAGAGTATGGGCACTCGATTTTCTAGGCCAAGGATTGTCCTTGCCCTTTGAAGATCCTGCTCCTCACTACAATAAGGAAGGTGCTGCTTCAAATGGAAATGCTTCTTCATGGGGCTTCGGAGATGAAACGGAACCGTGGGCCACTAATCTTGCATATTCCATTGATTTATGGCAAGATCAAGTTCAATACTTCGTAGAAGAGGTTGGTGACATGCTATTTGTTAGCAACTAGGTATTCAAGAGGTATTCATAAGGCTAAGTCTCACATGAGAAACTTCAGCAAAATATACTAAAAAAAACTTACCAATTCAATATTTTAAGATTTTAAATTAAATGTGGCGTCATTCTTTTTCTTTTATGTGAGTTTGGCTCTAGTTTCGTTTTGATTATTCTATTATTGCCTAAACACAAATTGGTTTTGTGTAGGTCATTGGTGAACCAGTCTACATTGTGGGCAACTCACTAGGAGGATATGTTGCATTGTATTTTGCGGCACGTAACCCTCATTTAGTGAAAGGTGTCTCACTTCTTAATGCAACACCCTTTTGGGGATTTCTTCCTAATCCTATAAAGAATCCACGCCTAGCAAAAATTTTTCCATGGGCTGGAACATTTCCCCTACCAGCAAGTGTAAGGAGAGTGACACAGTTGGTGTAAGTAACACTTTGTTTTATGTTGCTTCTAGTGTTCTAGGCAGAATTTCACATCCATAAGTGACTGATATTAGAATAAGAAACACGGCTTAATGGACCATATAGAGGAAACTTTGAATATGATTTTTCACTTGTGTTGAGAAAGAAACTTTTGTATCCACTTTCAACTTTAGACTGTCATGTGATTAAATAATTGTTGTATTCCCCTCTAGGTGGGTGAAAATTAGTGATCCTGGAAGTATTGCTGAGATACTTAATCAGGTTTATGCAGACCATTCAACGAATGTAGATAGTTTAATTTCACATATCATAGACACCACAAGGCATCCTGCAGCAGCAGCAGCTTTTGCTTCAATTATGTGTGCTCCCCAGGCAGAACTATCTTTCAATGAATCATTATCTAGGTAGACAGAACACTACTTCTCTAACCTAGTAACTGGTATCATGGTTCCAACTTAAGGATGTTCAGTTTATTTGCATTTTAGATGTAGAAGAAGCAATGTGCCAATCTGCCTCATGTATGGAAAAGAAGATCCTTGGGTGAAGCCACTTTGGGGAGTCCAAGTTAAAAGGAAGGTGCCTGAAGCTGCATATTATGAAATCAGCCCTGCTGGTCACTGCCCTCATGATGAAGTCCCTGAGGTATATACATCACAATTTCTTACATGAAAGTGTTTGATGCTTAATAGTAGTACTACAAATGTTATTATCTTTGGCAGGTCATAAATTTCTTGCTACGTGGATGGATCAGAAATGTAGAGTCTCAAGGGTCTATCTCACTGCCACTGCTTGATGATGTAGTCTCTCTGAAGGAAGCTAATGTGTGGGAGTTAGATTTTATGAGAGAAGGTTCAAGAAAATCAGCCATGGTGAGATTCTTCGGCTCCAGAGTCTCGCTTTTGGACAGAATAAGATCTTACATCGACAACCCTCGCTCCAAGTTCAGAAATTCAGCAGCTAAATCTCAGTAACTTGACGAACTAAGCTGTGGCACAACACTGAATAAGGAAATAATGTACATTAGTTACTTGTTCTGGTGACTAAGGTTTTTTTTTTATCCAAATAGAAGTTGTGGTATATTAATGAATTATATCCAAATATAATTTTATAATTTATGTTTCAACGTATATATATTTAACTATGTTAATTATAATCTTTTGGATATATATTTTGGATTGATTTTAATGATCTCAATAATTTATTATTTCAACAGTGAAATTATTGAGCTTAAAATTAATGCTTAAAATAAAGATTAGTAGGTTATACAGCTTGATTTATTTTTAGATAGAAGGATTTCCTTTATACCCCCTTTTACACCCTATATTGGTATTACTAGATAAAAATACAATTCTCCATTTTAATTTTAAAAATAATCTCCATAACTATATACTTTTATTCAAATATTTTTCCTCAAAAAATCTTATTTCTCATTTATTTTTTCCATAATTTTTCCTCCCCAAATATTTTGAAAATCAAAATAGAAAAACCAGTTTAGAATTCGATATTCTAAAAACCAAACTCCAACAGATATTTTAGCACGATTGCACAGGTAAGAATTCTACTTTCAGATACTAAATTCTGACTTAAAAAAAAATTATGTATGTAAATAATTGCTACAATGTGTTATTGGGGTATTTAAAAATGCTATTTTCAGTGAAAATTTCAATATTTGTTGTTTGGAATGGCTGGCTAGGCGAGTAACTGCTCCAACGGTAACGTGGTAGATGATGAAAACGCTATCTACCCAATTTCGTTCCATCAAATGCCCTAATCCAAACCCTAAATTATGCAAATCCTCTTCTCCTACAAAATCAGAAATAAAACTAAACGCCAAACCAAAATCTGAGTCAGAGTCAGAGTCATGGTGTGTTTATCTCATCCTCTCCACCAACCATCCAATCAAAACCTACGTTGGGATCACAAACAATTTCCCTCGCCGGTAACTTCAATTTTCCGATGTTCCCAGCTGAATCTTACCTCTGTTAACTTCAACTTTCGATTAATTTGTAATCTGATTCAATTGCTCATCCTATCCTATGGGTGCTGATTTATTTTTAATTTTTTATATTTATGGGTGAAAAGGGTCGTGCTTTTGTACCTGTGTGTCTTATGTTTTTCCCATTCCAAGGTAAATTACAATGCCTTTGTTCTGTCATGTAAAATTTCGTAGAATCTTTGCCTCGGGAAACTCCAGTTTGTGACACTAGTTAAGCTACAGAATGCAAAAATCCTTACTTTAATGAGTTCTCATACGCCCATTCAATTTTTGTTCTTTGGCTCTACCTCAATTTGCAATTTTTTTTTTAATTTTAAAAAACTGGTGTCTGCAATTTACACAGTTAAAGTAATAATAGACGTACTTAATTGGTGTAGTTTGAAGCAGCACAACGGGGAACTTAACGGTGGTGCAAAGGCATCCCGTGCTGGAAGGCCTTGGATTTGTGCATGCATCATTTGCGGTTTTACAGACCGAAGTGAGGGTATGTGTCTGATTTTGTGTTCTTTTACTTATCTGGAGACAGAAAATTGTTGTTTTTTTTTTTTATGTTCTTGTAGATTTTTTTTTAGAATATTTTCTGTTCGATGTTTTTTTGTTTGGTAGGTGCTATTTGTGACAAGCCACCTGCTAATTACATGATGTAGTTGTATTGTAACTTCTGTGTCATATGTGAACTCTACCCTTAACTATGTTGTTGAGAAGATATAAAGGACCTGATGGCGATTTAGATGCTCTGAACTTGTAAATCAGTTGGTTTCTACCTCTATTCAATTAGATCTGTGTTAGGATTAAATTCAGTCCTCAGGGTGTCCTTGCTGTATTTGTGGATTATCTTATTGGTTACAACTTACAAGCTTTAGAAATTGAATGGCCTGCAGAAAGAGGACCTTCTTTTTGTCCGGAGATGTTGTTTTCATGAAACTACCTTCCATTTCCTTACTCTCGTGTGCACAAATTTCTTTCTTGATCAATTTCCTGACTTGGGAATAATACCAATTCCTTTACGTGAGGAAATAGATTACAAATTACAATAAGGTGAGGAGATAGATAGAACACTGAAAAGAACAGTTTACCTAATTGAGAGATAATTGTGTTATATGTAAGAGAATCATTTATTGTTACTGTCAAATGGGGTATTTTCTTAGCTGTAGTAATCTGATGTAACTGAGTGATGAGATGAGAAATAAGATGAAAATTATGTATTGATTTATATTTCTCATTTTACTGTATTACCCTGTAATCTGTTGTCTTTTTTAGCACCACACGTGTCTTTGTATTAAATTTGGCTGTTTGATAGCCATTTTAATTCAATGGTGATTGGTAATTTGGGGAGTTTTTCTCTGTGCATTTGGGTCATGGAATTATAATCCAGCTATCTTTTACTGAATTGACTAGGATATTGTTTCTATGCAAGATTGTCTCATCCTTTTATGTTTGATTTGTTAAGGGTTTCAGTATTGGCAAGTTGAAGCATTTTTGTTTGGTTTTTGTACATCATTGTAGCTAGTATATTTGAATCCAAATGGAAAGCTATCTCAAGGAGAGCTCCCCGCAAAAATAAAAATGACCATCTCTCCCAACAAAGTGAAGATCCATCATTACCCCTGCTGCGACACAGACAAGCAGCTTTGAACAAAGTGAAAGGTTCACTCGACTGCACTCACTTAGAATTTATTTGGCATTTGGATCCATTGTGATTCAACTGCCATTGTATTGTGTATGTGTTTTAATCAATTTCACAAAGTTCAAGTAGCTAAATATAGGTCATATATTTAAGGAAAAATTCAGCAGACACCCTTTCTGCTGCAATTTAAAATTTATTAAAAATTATAAAATCAAATGAGTGGAGTTTAAATAAAAAGTAGAATCCACTAAATTTTATGGTTTTTAATAAATTTAATTAATAATAAAGAATATTTAAGAAGGTGTGTTGCTAACATTTTTCTGGTAGCATACTGTATCATATAAACCAATAGTTTTCAACAATTAAGAAGGAGTGTTGTTTAAATTTGTGAAGTATCATATAAACATAAGAATGTTTGTATAAGCATTATTATATTATATGCTTCAAACATTGTCCTTCTGCAACTTTTCTTATTCTCAAAGTTTATTAAATGTTGCTGTAGCTTCTAATGTCTTGATTGTATTTTGTTGGAACAAAATCCAATAGCTGAAATTGGTAGAAGAGCATTGGAGAGATAAATTGTTGAGAACTATTGGTATGTCATTTGCTGGGATGCATTTGTTGAACTACTTTGATGGTTCATATGATTCATGATAACACATTCAAATTTTTGTCCTTGTAAAATAATGGGTAAATTTTCTAAAAGGTGTAATTCGAAATTGAATTTATAGAGTCAATTTTAAATTTTTTATAATAGTATATAAATTGTGTTTGGATGCACGGATTTAAAATATAAAAAAATCTTTTTTCAAATAAGACTTTTAATCGTTTTTCAAATAAGACTTTTAACAAGATTTTTTTTTTAATTGTGTTTCAAAACAAAATTTATACTTTTTTATAATTATTTTTTGGAGAGTGATGTATAAAAACACAACTTTAATATTTAAAATAAAAAAGTTAAAGTTAAAGTCGTGCTTTAATTTGTATGTTTTTTATTTTTTTTAAATTATGTGTGATGATGCTACTTGTGTTTGAACTTTTTTAAATTTTTTTAAAATCTTTTTCATAGTTTCTAGTTTTTTCAGTGGAATTGATTTATCATCCTCAATATTAGTTTGGTGAAATGTATTAATTGATCCACCACCTACTAAAAGCGCACTATTTAACAATCAAATAATATTTTGATATTTGTTTCCTAATCTTCATATTTAATAGCAAACTTTTCTTGAAGAGAACTATGTTGTCATCTTTATGATGATCACCAAAAAAATCAAACAAACCTTAGTGGGAATTACACTTGTAGCACCAACTGCAGTAGTTGCTTAGGTGCTTAAAACTCTAGTGAGGATATGAAAGTGATGTAACTTTATCAATGAGCTTCTAGTGAAAATAATTAAAATTAAAAATTAAAACCTTGCTTCATATTAAAAAAAAGTCAATTCCTATTAAACTCATACTTTTTATGTACGATTCCTCTAAATTTAATTAAAAATAAAAAAAATTGAAACACGAGATTAAAGTAAGAATAAGTAAGAATTACAGAAATCGTATTTGAAAACACATTTCCCCTTCATTTTGAAGTCTTGTATCTAAGTATAAATTATCCATTTCCATACAAAATTTAAAATTTATCCATTTCATTAGATTCAATCACAAAATTACCTGAAATAACGGCATGTGTTTTTCTATAATAGAACTTAGTTTTATTAGAATTGCATGTGGAGTAAATATTACTCCAATACAACATATAAAAGTACTGCTTAAAATCCTATGGGCAACATTGTAGTAGTTTTTATCCTCAGATAAAATCACAAAGTGAAAAACTCTATCAAATAAAAAAACTAAGCATTGTGCATTAAATAAAAAGTAAATAGCATAGTAATAAAGATGGTCATAAAATTATTTATCCCTAGTTTTTAAAACTTGTCATGAAAGACGGCTGAGAGTGACGAATTGAGACTGGTAAGAAGGTGGCCCACGGCGGCGTATTCCTCAAACGCCTTAACATCAACCCGACACCGGATGAACTCCGGCAGGAACAGGGAAAAGCAGGTGGCCAAGACAAACACAACGGTCAAGAGCCCCGACAGAAACCTCGGCAACCGCAACCTGCCGGTAAAGGTCCTCTTCAACGCAATCTCCCCCACCATACACATTCCATGAAGAAGAAAGAAGCACGTCATTCTGAAGCTGGGCTCCGACCTCCCCAAGTAGAACAGTATCAACTCATGCATCAGACCCGATACCACAAATGTCCCCATCACCGCCGGTAGTGGGGCCCACCTGCGACCTAGAACCTTCGATGCGGCTTTCAGGGTTGGCTCGTAAACCGTTGGTCGGAGTATGCTGGTGACCATGAGATTCCATCTCCTCCCCCAGAAGTCTTGCAGTGAGGTTGACCTCAGTGGATCATTGAACTGCGGCTCCAGCTCTATCCCCAGCATGCTTTTCGCCGCCGCTGCAACCACCGCCAAGATTATCTCCAACATGAAGTATATGTGGAAACAGTACATGCACATAATCACCTTCGGGTTAATCCTCTCACTGTAGTCATAGATCTTCACCAAAATGGCCAAAGCAACAACCTTTACGACATACCCTGCAAGTGGGGCACCACCATTGTTCTTGCATGACACGGAATACACCTTTTGTTTGGTTGGGGTAGCAGAATTTGGCTTTATTGAAGATGGGGTGGTGTCAAAATCGGAACTTTTAGATGGATCTTGATGTGGGGTTTTACCATTTGTAGTTGAAGAGTGTTGGGTGTGATTTTGCTGGATCTTGATGGGGAGGCAGGCGACGGCGACAAAACGTGGAAGAGAGATGAATGGGTCGGAGGAGAGAGGTCCCTTGTCGAAAGCAAAGAGCAAGATCTTGAAGTTTGCAAGCCATGCGAGGAAGAACCCTATGGTGCCAGACAAATGCACAGAAGAAAAGCTCAGAGGAACCACAATGTACAAGAAGATGATCGGAAGAAAAAGGAGGAGTCTTATTGTTCCTGCAGGAACAACCTTGCGGATCCAATAACAGTAGCATAAAGAAATGACAACTAAAAGCCACACCTTCACGAGACTCATAATCTCACCCTCCATAACTGCTCAATCGATCAGTGCAATGAAGAAACCAGATTGTGATATTATATCTTCTCTGAGATGAAACTTGTGGGCTGAGACAATTCTCAGCTTGTGAGGCCTCACAAGATTGCAGAATCAATCTGTGAGTGATTGTTGTTAGTTTTGAAGTGAGAATTTGTATTTTCTTTTCGCATTCATTATCATGGGACCAAATGAAAAATCTTAGTAAATGTGAAAAGTACCTTGTCCTGTCTAGTACCAACAGATCATGTCGTCAGCAGTGACGGTTGAAAATTTTGGAACTGAATGAATTTCCTTTACAGATGCTCTGAGCTAAAATCTTTGGCAATTAAAATGATAATGATGATTATGTGTTTGTTAATTTTGTTTAGGGTTTGGGAAATTATCTAAATAAGAGATGAAAAGCATAGGCTAATATTGAATGAGCAATAACAGCAGATGCTAAATAGGCCTGTTATGGAAAGACCAGAACTCTGCTTGAATAGGAGCTTCAGAGGTAAAATAACTGTTTGACTTGGTTGACTTCTTTTCTCAGCCGTCAGATGCATCTAGCGGTCTACAAAGTTACGGCAAAGAATTTGGTTGATGAGATTCCAACTCATTTCCCACATTCATCTAGAATCCATTACAGACAAAAATATCTGCCAATTGAAATTTCATAAAAAATAGAAAAAGGAAAAACAATTATTGAAATTTCAATAAAGGCCTAATAATTATATGATAAATGTTAACATGCATTTCTAAGATATTTAGGTTAAAAATACATTTTTTAGATACTAATTAATTCTTCATTCTCTCAAATTAATTGTCTTCATATCAAAATTTACTGGTTTCCAAAATCTTAACAGCACAGCACTACTTTCTATATTAAATTAAATACATTGGCCTAATCTCTTTTCTTAGAAAGGAAAACACCTTATGATTTTTCATGCATTTTTTTTATATTCTACCTGAATTCATTTGCACATATAATGGATTTTTAATTTCTTTAACTTAATTTTATAAAAATTTGAATATTTATAAGTGCATAAGATACTTGACATTTTTTAAAATTCATTTTCCTAAATCTAACTTCTCATTGTTTTAAAATTGATTCTCATATTTTCTAAGTTATTTATAAATTTTTATGTTAATAATTTAATTTAATTTGTATCTATACTATTTTCTTCCTTTCAGATATCATTTTTTAATTTAACATCGACTTTGGTAATCTGTTCAACATTTTTATTTTTTAAAGTCTCAATTTTTTTAATAACATTTCATTTTAACCTAATAAAATCATAAAAATAAATTATCTTGACATTGAAAAAATCATATATGAGAAAAATACTTTTTCTTACACAAATACAATTAATAAATTTAGTAGTCAAATATGACAGATTCATGGCTATTAAATTATTATTTCTATGTTTTCAGTTGAATAGTATATAGTTGAAAAAACAAAATTCCAATAGAATTGACCAAACAATGCCTTGACCAAATACCAAAATCCAATGGACACCTCACCATCTCACCAACCAAAGCCTAAACCATTAAAACAAAAAATCTGGCAACACTATCATTCCTCTCATAATCAACAATCATGAGGAATATAGAGATAACAAATTACTATTGGATTACATAAGTAATTGGAACATTGAAAACTTTAAATAGTAATATCAACTCATGGTGAAATCTACATAAGATGAGAAGGAATAGGAAACTCTTATGTTGTTCTATAACAAACTACTTTTAATGTTTTTTTGAACACTTTGCTTTGCTATCTTATGTATGGTGGCAAATATTATTTGTGAAGAGTTTGGAAGAAGTGGAAGTTGTGTGGTGGCTTTCTGAGTATGGTGAAGGGCAGTGTCCACATTTAGCTAGTTGGGCTCACTATCTAATTGGGTTGGTTTGATGAACCCAACAGAACATTACCAACATGTCATTAATTTCTATATAGGGGAATAAACAGTTAATAAGTTGCATGTAATTTCTTAACCTAATCTGTTAAATTAAAAATTGATTTTTACTACACATAATGGAGATGTGCTTAATTAATGTTAATTAAATATTTCAATTTATATTGTCAGAATTATTATAAAGTGGTAATAATTCAAACTAATATCTCTATAAATAATAGAACATTTCTTTACATTTTTAAACTAATATTTAATATTTTAAAAACTAAATATTTACTTGAACATTCCAGAATTGTTTTCTAAGTAACCCCACTCAGAAGGAAAAAAAAAAGACAGATAAATTCGATTTTCTAAAAGATAAGATTAAGTAGAAGACATATCAAATATGTTTAACAAATTAATAAATTAATTTGTTGGAACATGAGTTAAAGTCTTAAATTATGATATTGAGTAATTTTCAATGAGATATCATATCACATACAAATTAATTAATGTTTTTAAGAAACAATTTATTATTTATTTAGTGTTATTAAATTATCAGTTTCTTATTAAAGTATACTAGTCACTAAAACTGTCCTAAGTTTGTCATTAAATTAAAGAATATGTTATCTATAGAGCATTTCAAAAAATAATTCTTACCAGCAAAAAAAAAATTAAAAATTGAGTCAATTTTCTTCCATGAATATATATATATATATTTTTTTTTTCCTAAAGTATTGACTGGCAAACTAAAGTGAAATGAATTTTTGATAATGAAAAAGTTGTGAAGTACATGACATGTGAAGAAGCCAACCCGTGAATCTTCTTACTTGGGATGACCCAAATTTAAGGGCACACCAAACCTTCATAAACAAACAACAATACAAACACCAACATCATCTTATTTCCTTTCTCTGTACTTTCCACAAAAGAGAAACGTGAGACCTACGTTAATTTTGTAGAATATTTATTTTTTTATAAAAAACTACATGATAAAATAAATAAAAATTATTATTTAATAAATAAATAAATAATGAACCTTGAGATTCTTGCTAGAAGTGGTCCCCAGAAGTGGGTCCCCACTTTCTCCTCTTTTCTCAGTCTAATTTGTAGAGAGAAACATTCACATCTCCCAAGACACACACAGAGCATTTAATTTAATAATAAATGGTGGAACGTTTTTCAATCCCATGATAACACAACAAACATAAACATAAACAAACTAGTTTGATGTTATTGCTGATTTTTGTAACACTCACAGAGACATTTATCTGTTGCTGAAGATTTTCTCTCTGCTTTTTGTTTGGTTTGGTTTCATCTATCTATCTTTCTATCTTCTTCTGCTTCATCTCCACCTCCCCTTTGATCGGTTCTGCAATTCACATATCCCAAAAAGACACACACAAACACAATTCAGATGGGGTACCTCTACCTTTCTTGTAGAGCCGAATCCGCAGTTTCAACCTCAGATTCTGTGTCTTCTTCTTCTACCAAACCAGCAAAAGAGAAAGATAAAGAGAAAGAGAGAAGCAGCATCAAGATCCAGGAGTTTCAGTACAGTGACCTTGAAGCTGCCACCAATGGCTTCTCCGACCGCAAGCTCCTCGGCAAAGGGAGCCACGGCTATGTCTACAAGGCGGTGGTTCGCGGCCGCCCCGTGGCGGTGAAGCGGCCGTCGCGGCCTCGCCATCACGGCGTTGCTGTTCCTCGGCCTGTGTCTGCCTCCGCGCCGCTGGAGATCACCAACGAGGTGGACAACGAGATCGACATCTTGTCCAAAATCCAGAGTCCCCGGTTGGTGAATTTGGTGGGGTTCACGAACGATTCAAGAGACAGGCTTTTGGTGGTGGAGTTCATGAGCAATGGCACCCTTTACGATGTTCTTCATTCCTCTCCAAGGACTCCCAATTGGGGTAGGAGGATTCGTCTGGCTCTGCAAACTGCAAAAGCCATCGACACTCTTCACTCCTCGAGCCCTCCGGTGATTCACCGTGACATAAAGTCTGCGAACGTTCTCATCGACCGGAGCTACAATGCGAGATTGGGGGATTTTGGTTTGGCTTTGAGAGGCCATGTTGATGACAACAGACTCAGGTCCACTCCCCCTGCTGGCACCATGGGCTATCTTGACCCTTATTATGTCACTCCTGATAATTTGAGCACAAAAACTGATGTTTTCAGCTTTGGGATTTTGCTGTTGGAGATTATAAGTGGAAGGAAGGCCATTGATGTGACTTATTCACCACCTTCTATTGTGGATTGGGCTATTCCTCTGATTAAGAAAGGGAAGTTGTTGGCTGTTTATGATCCTAGAATTGCACCTCCTAAGGATCCGGTTGTGAGGAAGCAGTTGGCTGTGATTGCTGCCAAGTGTGTGAGGTCTTGCAGGGAGAGGAGACCTTCCATGAAGGAGGTTGTTACTTGGCTTTGTGGGCTGTGTAAGCTGGTGCCTCTTCATTCCTGGAATGGTTTCAATAACCCTTGCATGATGGTTGAGACTGTGGGGCGCCCCGTTGAAGCAAGAAATGGTCAATTCAGTTCTAGGCTGGAAGGAGTGGAGGAGGGAAATTTTGATGCTTTGGATGCAAGGTTGTCCAAGTCTGCAATGAGGTATTCCAGGAGGGTGTATTCTGATCTGGGGTTCAGCAGCAACTTGATGGACTTGATGGCTACCACTGAGGAGCCTGAATTTCTGAGAGATGCTGATGGGGTGGAGCATGGTTCTAAATCTGCTGAACAAGTTTCTAGCTCCAGGTTTGGCAGTGGAAGATATTCCATAAGAGGGAGGAACCTGTACCGGCCATGTGGCAGTGACAAGGATGCCTTTGGCTTGAGTAAAAGCCAGATTGTAGGTCAGAGTGATGGGGTTTCTGGTTCAAATTCGAAGAATTTGAACTCTCTGGTTGCTGAGGTTGTCTAGTTAATTGATTGCTTAAACATTTGATTGGAGTTGTGAGCTTTTCTTGCTTGCAAGTTGCAAATTGTGTAGATTGTTGTTAGTTCATTATTTGTGGATTTCACAAATGATCTCTTCATTTTTAGTAGGTTTTTGGATTGAATCAAAAAGCTTTTGTTTCCTCCTCATAAACAAATGCAAAAGCCAGTGTATGAATGATTCAGGAACACATGACTGCTGTTGTGTTACAGATACATGAAGCTGCTGCTGAAAAATTGTAAAAACTGTACCATTGCTGGTTGGTTGAGTAGCCTGTTTGTATGAAGCTGAAATAAATTTTCAATAGTGGTCCTTTTTTGCAATTCTCTTACCAGCTTTTGGTTTTTTATCTGTCAACTTCTCGGCTTATTTCAAGCAAGATTTTGAATTATGGCCTGTTATTGTATGCTGTATTTATTACCTTATCATTCTTCTATTCTTTCTTCATCCACCATGACCGAAATCTTTTAGCAGTCATTATCTCGTCTGGTTTTGAACAAGGAGTAAGCTTTCAATAAATCAATTACAACATGCAATTAAGAATTGTCCAATTGCGTCTTAAAGGCATGCTAGCAAGAAAGAGATTTCTTGGCAAGTAGTTAAATTTGCCTTAGACTTTGGCATTAAAGTTGCACTATATTTTAATCAAGCAAATATCACTAACCTTGGCCCAAGTTTGGTTTCAGAAAATTGTGGCGTAGATTAATATGCTAGTTTGGCACTTACACAGATAATTTAAACAAAACAAAACAAAGAGAAAGGGACAAAACATTAAGGTCTCCCACTTCCATGAGTGGTGGTGTCTAATGGGTCCCACTAACCCGATAGCAAAGTTTCGGTTCGTCATGTTGTGATCACTCTGCAAGGAATTTGCATTATCACAAAATTGCAACTGCTTAGGTAACACTAATAGAGACAGCTACTTAGTAGTAAGGGGGAATATTTTAAATCTTGAAGTTTCTGCTTCCTTTTCTCACCAGTACAATGTTACTCTGCTGATATTTCACATGCAACTCTTCATACACCAACAAAATCATGCTTGGTCTATTCATTTATTTACTTGTACATAGTTCTTTGAACAAATAATATTGAATTTACCATTTTGTTTGAAATACACCATAAGTCACTAAATTTTACAAAATAGGTGCACTTTTACTTATTCACTTAACATATATAATAAAAAAATCTTGCTTTCTTCTAATACAATTTTAAGAGTATGACCAGCCACAACAGAGGGGTTAATGACAAAGACAGTGAGGTTTTGAGTTATTGTTGGGAGGCTTCTGTTTGTTGAAAATGATTTTAATAACAACTTTTATGTTTTAATTATCAAAGTTTACTCTTTGCTGTTGGGTAGTGAGGCCCGGTGGTTGGGAACAAATCAAATCAAATGAAATAAAGTGATGTTATGTGCCTTAATAATATTATATTTAAGATCAATCACCATTTGCATTGCATGAGTTGGTGTGGTAACCCTCAGCCACGTTTGATTCTCAAATGAACAATCATTCATCCAACCCTCTCACACAAAACCCTCCATTTGGTTTATGTTAATCATTGCAATTGCCAAACACAACATTTCATCATGAATCTTAACACTCACTCCATCTCCATCCAGCTATTTCTTCAATAACTGCTATCAAGGTTTATGTCTATTATCTCTATTATCTCTTTAAAATATGTCAGCATGTAGTCTCTCATTTTTTCAAAGGTTTACATGTGTCCATCACATAAGACCTAAAGACAGAGATGCATGCTCTTATAATATAATTACATAAACCAATAAAAAAATAATTAATTTTGGTAATTTTTTAATAAATTTTACCAATCTACAACACCAATGTTTGATCATTTTTAGCATTCTCTTCTCAGTATTAAGGAAAGTCTTTTAACTCTGGGCAGTGACATTTTCACCCAAGGCTTTAAGAATATGGTAAAACTCTATCAGAAGCTTAAAATTAACATAATTTAACCAAACTTTTTTCATCTATTAAATAAAACAACAGAAAAAAATAGTACATACGACAAAACACTGAAATGGTCAATTCTTGTGCACAAAATTGCCAGCAAGTAAGTCAATGAAACTACGCCACCTTGAGTGGTTCGAATTTGAGTTTCACAACAATACAAAAACAGACCATAAATCCATTTTGAATTTGGACTTTTTTTTGTCTAGCCTAAATTTTAACTTGAGACTGCAATAGTGGATTGACGTAAGAGAAAAGTTCAAGTCTACACAAAATATCCCCTTCACAGATTGAAAACAACAGTTCATACCTTTTCCATGACCCTTAGAAGAATTTTGAGGTTTAGTCTTAATTAGACTTGAGTTGTTCTGTGGGGGAGCTGAAGATAAGAACCAAATTGAATTGCTGTTAGGCAAGAAAATGACTACACAGAGACCAAGTTATCCTCATTTGGTGAGAGTCATTGGTGCAGCCAAAATCGTTTAATGCAGACAGTGGAATCCACTATGAAGACAAATAAGATTAGGTTGTATAAAGTGTTGCTTTATTATCCAAGACACGAGAAGAATGTGAGTGTCTTTTACCGTTCAACTGTTAGCTACAAACTGGTAAGAAAATCTATATTCCCTTTCCTTATATTAAGGCTTTACAGCTCAGAAACTTCATATATTTCTCTTTACATGTGTTGTAGTTGTCCTGTGACATAGGTGGAAAATAAGTATACTGAATAGTTGACTCAAGTTCCCTTGTTATAAGTAATTTCTAAAACAATGCATGAGATGCAATTACCCCAAGACATTGGAAATCTGTAATAGAATTGTGTTTGTTTGAGGTTGTTTTATAGTATGTTTTTTTTTTTCTTTTTGCCTTTTTGAAAAACTTTACTCCTAGGATTGATAAATCTCCCTTTCTCTCGCTCTTTTTACCTGTGAGGGTAAAGGGTAATCATAACTGAATGGAAGCTTGGTTATGCAAAGGTCAAGAAACTAAACAAAGTCAAAAAGTTCCAACAATTCCATCAAGAGACAGTGCTTTTGTGTCTGTACCACAATGACTTCTTTATGTGAAATGAATCACTTTTATAGGAGCTTCCAATGAGAATCCTTATACCACTCTAGAGATTTGCGATAATGTTTAATGTCATGAAAATTGCATGGAAGTCTTAAATACATTTTAAATTCAAGAACTAATCTTTTTTCATAAGAAATTCACCTTTCCATCATGTTAATGTGAAAGAGGAGACTATAAAAATGTAAAAAATAAAAAATGTGAATTTTATAAAAGTTTATTGTTAAGAAAAAAATTTGTAAGATGATCTTGAAAATTAAATAATGTATTGAGACCTATAGTGTTAATATATTCATAATAGAACAAGGTCCTCCAGTCATTATGGTCTTCCTTACATTAATTATACATACTTTGTGATTTTTTTTATTATCTCTTACACTTCCCAAATGAAAAAAAAAAAAAAAAAACAACTTTTTCTC
>Ga0209489_103043_pt1 | contig 33281 bp, 16 predicted proteins | sample SiratrowhiteBW_FD_187527 | JGI IMG/M metagenome (GOLD analysis project Ga0209489, IMG submission 187527) | Root nodule microbial communities of legume samples collected from California, USA - Siratro white BW (SPAdes) (version 2) | ecosystem: Host-associated > Plants > Roots > Nodule | place...
AAGCAATTATGTAAAGTCTGATATCTTGGAATACGGGATGATTTACTGGGATCCTCTTCTAGGCTTGGAAATGACTACCAAATAGAAAAGTGTGATTTCACAACTTCTGAGTTTTATTTTTTAGATTAATCGCAAGTAACTTGGATAACAGTCAATTGGTTATATTGAAAAGAACTTCTCTACCGATGATCATCTTTCCTGTTACAGCTTCAAACATCATGGTGTTTGCCACTTCTGATGTGCGTTATGATGTATGGACTGTAGGTTATAAGGTACAAAATAGATTGCATACCCCCTGTGACAGAGCCAGTGCAGTCCGACTCAAGCATCAATGCAGGAGAAATTGAGGCAGGATAGCTGATTCGTTTCTATTAATTTAAATCTGAAGAGAAAATGTTCCAGTTACTCATGTCAAGATTGATTGATATACACCCTATTTATTTGTGAAGGGAAGAGGAAAGGAACTGAAAAATTAATCTACTGTATAGAATTATTGTACATTTAATTATTCTGTGTGGTTGAAGGTTGTAGCCTGTAGCAAACCGTGATTGTGCTACAATGGGCCCAAGTAATCCTTCAGTGACGTACTGTATATTTTACATTTATGCCAGTAACATAATCACAGAGGAAACCCTAAGTGGTGATAGGTTAGAATCAACTGGTTTTGGTTTCAAGTTCCTACTGTTAATTACACTTTCGAAACCGATTTGGCGAGTTTATTTTGCAAGCATTGAGCCGTGGTATGGCATTGAGATCCAAAATGCTATAAAAGGGGCGCTAAAGATAATTCATTACTTCCATGATTATCAGTTAGTGTGATATAGAAAAGTACACATGTAAAGATAGGTTATGTCGCACGCAGCACCACCGGCTGAACTTGCCAACAAGGAACATTTAGATGTTTTAAGTGCATACGTCCATAAGAACCTTTATAATCCGTAGAAAAGTTCATTTATAAAAAATATCATACCAATCGATAATTTTCTTTAATTTGAAGGTCTTCGAAGGGAATTAACAGTGTAGGTAACATATTTCAATTGATACATTTTGGCTGAAAGAAATCCTATGGCCCCTACGAGTAAACAGTAGAACACCACCTATCTCGATAATCCGAATCAAAGAAAATTCACGTAACAGAATCTAGACTATCAGCTACATAATATGCACTACAAAATTGTTAAATTCTTTCCCTGTTTTAAAACTCAAACAATGCTGAAAATGACCTGGAACGAAGTATAGCACTTTAAAAACGGGTAGAGTCAATCAAAATTCAGCATGCGTTTTGCAGAAACTAGAGTGTTATATAGTAACATAGCAACCGTCACAGGCCCAACCCCGCCAGGCACAGGAGTAATAACAGATGCCACTTTTATGGCTTCTTCATGACATACGTCACCTACGAGACGATAACCATCGTCACAGCCAGTATCCTGTAACATTTTTTTCTTATCTTTAGAGAAAGCAAAATATGAAATTTTGTCTTAAGTCCAAATTAGCAGCTTACCTCAACAGGGGTAGTACCAACATCGATCACAGCTGCACCAGGTTTTATCCAGTTACCACGGACCAAATTAGGCACTCCAGCAGCTGAAACTATAATATCAGCTTCTGAGGTTATCTGTTCAGGGTTTTCGGTGAAGGCATGTATAACAGTGACTGTTGCATGGTGTCTCTGTCAATATACAAACGATATTACATATTCATGCAGAAGGAAACGAAAATGTAGATAAGCCATGATTTCAGGCTTCTAACAGAAATGATCACTTTACCTGCAATAACAAGGACGTTGGCAAACCAACTATATTACTTCTTCCTATCACTACGGCTTTCTTCCCCATTATCGCGACTCCTGATCTGATCAACAACTCAATGCAGCCCTTTGGAGTACAAGGAGTAAACAGTGGCTCCCTTCCATTTATGGCAAGATTCCCCACATTAACGGGATGAAAACCATCCACGTCTTTCTCAAGACATAAAGCATCTAGAATCTTTTCCTCATCTAGATGCTGTCCCCAAACGTTTTGCACCAGTCAAACACAATAAATCAGCTAATTAGAATTTGTGCTAATCCACAATTGAATGTACAGCTGGCATGAAAACTAGTTATTCCGAAAAAAATAAATATTTCACAAGCAAAACTACTCCAAACAACCAAATTTAGATTACCAAAATTTATTTTATCAAAACATCAATTGATAAAATTATAGTATCAATTTTATCCCCATGTTCCTTTTTTTCATGCTAGCATCAAATTTCGTTTCCAAAGATACACAACATGACGATTTCTTGGTTCTTTTGATACAATTGTAATTTTCGGGTAAGAGGGATGCTTCCTAGTTATGTAAAGATTTTTGGGCATGTTCCAGCGAGTATCCATTGACTGGGGTGTGTTGTGAGTGAAAATGATGTAAAGGTAATGAATAACCAATTCAAAACAGAGCCCGCCATCTAAAATATGATAAATGATCATAAAAATGAACAAAATCCATTACTTGGCTTAATCAGCTGGTCAGCTCTCAACTTAATCCACTTGGTAGTTTGTTATTCTTGTTACTTCTATCTTAGCTATATTGGCTCTAAAAGATATAATTCGATCTTAGTAATTAAGGAAATATGTACAATTGATAATAGGGATACTCTTGATTATTAGTCCTTATCAGGTTTGCTATATCATACTTTGAATAATTCTAAATAAAGGATTTACATACAAAAACAGAGAAACTCTTTATTGGCATTCAAGGCTTAATAATCTATATAAAAACACTTTGTGAGATCTTTTTTCTTGACCAAAATGATGGGTGACGAGAAAGGGCTAGTCCCAGGCTAAATAGTGCCCTCAACTGGCAAGTCTGCAACCCCTTTTTCAATTTTTTTTCCTTCTGACTACGAGGGTATTGATATGGTTGAACTTTGACAGAGTAACTGTCATCTTTGAGAGGTACGACATGGTCATGATGAGGTGGTAAACTTGTAAGGTTAGTATAAAAACAATGCCATATCGATGCTACCCGATTTGCATAGTAGATAGCAGTGAATTGATTTGTGTCGTATCTTCATTATAGATGATGCTCTTGAAATCACATCTATGAAACTTGCGATTTTTGTTGCTAGCCTGGACCTCTAGTTTTGTTTTCTATTTAGTTCGGGGTTTAAAAGTTTTCAAAATCGAGCGCATTAGCCTTTGTTCCCATTATGGAAAAAATACAGTATACGTGGCACGAGAGCTGCTTAAATAAGTATGAAGAGAAAAGTCAATACTAGATACCTAGCGAAAGAGTAAAGAATATGTATATTTGTGATTGGTTTAAGTTTACACCGGATGTGTATCAATATATAAATATGAAGAGAAACCCAAAATCAGAAAAGAATGAAGCAAAATCTAAATATATATGTACAAAAGAAAACAAGCTAAACAATGAAAAGTACGGAAAAGGAAAAGATAGATTGAAAATAAAAAATTTGAAGGGAGGCTTCCTTTGTTAGTGGTGAACCACATCAAATCAAAACAAAAAAAAAAAAAAAAAAAATATTAAAAAAAAAAAAAAAAAAAAAAAAAAAACATGTTAAACAAGAAAGTTTCGAAACAAATCAAATAACAAACTAAATGAGAAATATAATGATATTTATTATCAAAGAAACTCTTACAAAATAAATACATCTTGAGATATCTTTTGATAGCCTAACAATAACAAACCTATTTCTGTGAGTGTTATTTTCAAAATGCTTCTAATATTTTGCTTTTTTACCGTTCAGGTAATAAATTGTGCATTTAGAGGTTAAACCCTCCCTTCCAAAGACAATTGTAATTTTAGGTCCCTCTTCAAGAAATACTTTATTGGCTGACCATTTCGAAAATAGCTTTAAAACATTTGTAATAGTATCCTTTTGTTGAATAAACACTCAGCATATACTAAAGCCCGTCTAATAGTGTAGTAGGCCACAGATTAAGAAATTACTTGTGGTAGAGGGAGTTGCACAAGAATACCGTGAATGGATGGATCTTTGTTAAATCTCATGATCGCATTTTGAACATCCATTTCTGCACAATCAGTGGGTAATTCAGTCACCACAGACTTTATTCCAACTTCTTCACAAGCCACTATTTTGTTGCGAACATAAGTTTGAGAATCCCTTCTTTGGCCTGCTAAAATTACGGCTAATCCAGGAACTTTTCCTAGGCATTTCTTCATTTCTCTTACCTTAGCAGCTATTCTTGATCTGATTTCCATGGATATCAACTTTCCATCAAGCACTATAGTAGTGTGGTCATCAACTGAGACAAACATCAATCTCAATACAATATCTTACAGAATGAAATGCAAAATTAAGCATACTACAGGAAAACGGGAGTTGACCTATGGAAATCAAACAAAATAATGTGATTTGATTTGTATAGTTAATATTAGGATTTAATGCAATATGAATATTTTTGCATTTCCTTCTTTCCATTTTAGATATAGCATCTACAGAAAATATTATTTCCAAATATTCAGGCCTAGATTAATGTACAAAATTACTCTCCCCTTCCTATTTCTATTTTCACATCGTATCAGTTTTAGATATGTGAAAGAATTTTCTTTTTCCACATCTCTAGTCCTTCTCACCAACCGAACCATGGGAGGTACATGATGGAGCTGGTACTATTCTTACCAGCTCAATCTAAGAGTCTTCTCTCCCATCACTGACCATAAACTGAATTGCTAAAATTACATCCAAATCCAAATCTTCCTTCAAAGAGAAGAAAGGAAGGCTACATTTATGAGAAACCTTCAAAGGCAAAATTCGTCCATAACAAGGAAAGCAATACGGCCTATAACCATCAGGATGTGAAGGTAAATCCTGATCCATCTCCATTCAACAAAGAACAAAAGGAAACTTGACAAAAAAAGAAACAAAATCCTCTAACAGACTAAACTAATCGCAGAAAATAGCAGTAGAGCAACAATGGCTCAAGAATACAATTACGTGCATGCTTTAAACACTAGCAAAAGAAAACCAAACTCATGGATAATAAACTAAGAAACCTCCAATCTCATGACTGCAAACATAACTGTATTTGATAGTTATTCTCCTTTCACAATAACTCCACATTTTGGATTGCAGATGGTAATTGTTGAAAATTTCACATTGACTAGAAATATGACTAAATTATAGTATATAACTAGGTGCAAACCTCGCCTCGCCTAATAAATCATTTTCATAAAGTTGAGTTAGGCTTCAAATTCACTTTCTAATAGTACTCTTTCTAAGGTTCTTGGTCAAGGTTCAGTCATTATTTCAAAGAATATCACTTTGGATCCGGTACTATATGTAGCAAAACTAGATTGCAATTTACTATCTATTAGCAAACTTAAAAAGAATTGAGATGTCACTTAATTCTTTTCTAACATGTGAGTTCCAAATTCTGGAGGGAGTTAGGTAATAAGCAATGCTAAAGAATGTGTTAGACTCTACCAGCTCCAGGTAAAAGAATCCAAAAGTGAACCCAAAGCCAAATCTTGTGCAACAGTACCTTCAACTATTGAAAATTCAGAAATGCTGAGGACACTATTGTCTAGGCCACCCAAATTTCGGGTACTTCGAGAAAATGTTCCCCTCATTATTCAATAAAAATCTAAGGAATTATCAATGTGAAGTTTGCCAATTATCCAAGTATATGCAAAGCACTTATCCACCCCAAACTATATAAACTCTCTCTCTCTCTCAATCATTTTCTTTATTTCAGTGATGCATGGGTACCTACTCAGATTAACAACATTGCCGGTACTAAATGATTTGTTACTTTAATCGATGACCATACAAGAGTTACATGGGTTTTTTCTTATGAAAGAGAAATCAGTTATAGGCAGAATAATTTAAAGTTTCCACAACATGGTGCAAACACCATTCCAACACAGTAAGGTACTCCAAACTAACAGTGGCCACGAATTTTATCACTCAATATTGAATTCCAATCTTAAGTCACGTGGAATATACACCAAAGCTCATAGTCAATACATAAACAAAATGAGCTCCCAAAAAGAAAAATTAGGCACCTTCGAAAATTAACTGATGAAATTGAATAAGCTAAGAAATCAAATATAGACACTCTTGATCTGTCGATAATTAGAAAAAGAGAAGAATGACAAGACAGTTTACATTGGAAAGGAATTTGAATGGAGGAGTCTACAAATGACAGTAAAAGCCCAGCTTTTACTCAATCAAGTCAGAAACTAAAGTTTTGAACAGCAACAAAACAATCTAAAATGATAAATGGTGAGAGCCAAACAATGTAAATATTACAGTCATTCCAAGGGAATAAGATACCCAGTTACTTACAGTTTTTATGTATAGCTGGAACAATCCGAGATGAAGAATCAGGACTCCAGATGTCAGGAAGGTCCAAAGATGCAAGAGGTGGAGACATTAGAATTTGGTCTAACTGATTACCTTTCAAGGTATGAAGAGACCTTGTTGTCAGTGGAAGATGCTTTCTTAGATAATTTGTCCACGTAACAGCCACCAAGCCCATTATACTTATTACGCCGTCATCAGCAGCACTTCTGCCTGTAGCAAGTTTATAGTGGAATCAATTATCTGAACGTGTGTGTTTGTGTGTATTTTACTCTTTTTCAATACAAGTTTAGGAACTAACTGGTGTAATTGAAAGAGACAAGTACATGCGTAAATGTGTTTTACACTGTCATAATAACAGCCTCAAAATTCATAGCAAGGATGATTTCCGATTGGCTAACAGGTTTAAAATGTTTCAGACTAACCAGGCATACCCATTAACCTTTATAACTTTAATTTAGGTTTTACGCAGCCTATCAAATTAAAATATTTGAAGACTAAATCAACGCCCTCGTCGATGCATTTGCTATATGAAACACAAGTAACACTGAAGGAGATTGTAGATTTCACTCGACCCCTTCAGTGATATGATAATTAAACTCGAAACACACAACACTAATTACAAAATTAACTGAATTCCGACATGCTAATTAAGAATTTGACGGCAAAGGAAAGCAATCAGAAAAGGTAGTAACGAAGGCACCTCAGTGACCAAGTGTTTCGGAGCTGTTGTCGTGTTTTTCCGGTGATAACAGCAAAGATTCCGCTTAGATGCGCTAACTCACGAATCCTAGTGCTTTAGTTTTTAACTTTAAAACAATTATAATTCTATTTTTTATATATATTTTTTTGGATATATTCAATTTTTTCTTTTATATTTAAAAAAAATGATAAATAATTTAAACATATTCACAATTTAAAAAATATTATTTGAATATTTCCATTATGCAAGTGACGGTTAAACCCTAGTTGTGGTTGGAGGAGGAGAGGAGGAAACAGTGTGGTGGTCCGACGGCGAAAGATGGGAGGCGCAGGAAAGAAGAAGAAGAAGAACGCAAAATCCGGGGGCTTCGAGTCACTTGGTCTGAGTCCGAATGTGTTCAAGGGAATCAAGCGCAAAGGGTACAAAGTCCCCACTCCCATTCAGCGCAAGACCATGCCCCTCATCCTCTCTGGCTCCGACGTCGTTGCAATGGCTCGCACCGGCTCCGGCAAAACGGCGGCGTTTCTCGTCCCCATGATTGACCGCCTCAACCAACACATCCCTCAGTCTGGAGTCAGAGCTCTCATTCTTTCCCCCACTCGGGACCTCGCCCTTCAGACTCTCAAGTTCACCAAAGAGCTTGCCCACTTCACAGACCTTCGTGTGAGTTTGTTAGTTGGCGGCGATAGCATGGAGAGTCAGTTTGAGGAGTTGGCTCAGAGTCCTGACATCATAATTGCCACTCCTGGTAGGCTCATGCACCACTTGTCCGAGGTTGATGACATGTCCTTGCGCAGCGTTGAGTACGTTGTTTTCGACGAGGCTGATTGTTTGTTTGGCATGGGTTTTGCCGAGCAGTTGCATAAAATTCTTTCTCAGCTCGGGGAGAATCGCCAGACCTTGCTTTTCAGTGCTACATTACCCAGTGCTCTTGCTGAATTTGCCAAGGCTGGTTTGAGGGACCCTCAGCTTGTTCGCCTCGACCTTGAGACTAAGATCAGTCCTGACTTGAAGCTTGCCTTCTTCACCTTGAGGCAGGAGGAGAAGTACCCCGCCCTCCTCTACTTGATCAGGGAACATATTGGTTCTGATGAGCAGACATTGATTTTTGTGTCCACCAAACATCATGTCGAGTTTCTCAATGTTTTGTTTCGCCAAGAGGGTATTGAGCCTTCTATTTGTTATGGCGACATGGATCAGGATGCTCGCAAAATCCATGTCTCCAGGTTTAGGGCTAGAAAGACCATGTTGTTGATTGTCACCGACGTTGCGGCTCGTGGCATTGACATTCCATTGCTTGATAATGTTATCAATTGGGACTTTCCCCCAAAGCCTAAAATATTCGTCCATCGGGTTGGAAGGGCTGCAAGGGCTGGTCGAACTGGTACTGCATATTCTTTTGTGACTCCTGAGGATATGGCCTATCTCTTGGATCTTCATTTGTTTCTTTCAAAACCCATCAAACCTGCTCCCACTGAAGAAGAGCTCTTGCAGGATATGAATGGAGTAATGTCTAGATGTGACCAGGCAATGGCAAATAGAGAAACCATTTATGGTCGTTTCCCACAGAAAGTCATTGACCTTTTTTCAGACAGAGTTAGGGAAGTTATTGATACTTCTGCAGAACTGGAATTGTTGCAGAGGACCTGCAAAAATGCATTTCGTTTATATTCAAAAACAAAACCCTTACCTGCCAAGGAATCCATCAGAAGAGTAAAGGATTTGCCTCGTGAAGGGCTGCATCCAATGTTCATGAAGGTGTTGGAAACGGGGGAGTTAACAGCACTTGCATTTTCTGAGCATTTGAAAAAGTTTAGGTGAGTGCAAGATTATATTATCTGGGTATCCTTTCTATTCGCATTCTTTCTGTAGAGTTACATTGCTTTAATAATTCAATTTCAGGCCAAAACAAACCATTTTGGAAGCTGATGGAGAAGCAGCTAAATCAAAGCATCAACAGGTGAGTTTCTTCTTTAAATACATTATCCACATTGTGTCCAATTTAGAATTACTTATTCTATCTAATTCCATAATCTCATTGTTTGATTTGGTATGTAGAGTTACATTGTTTTTGTTACCCCTTCTAGTGATTGAAATCCACGCTTCTCTTGTACAACTTAACATTTTCCCCTTCAATATAATTTCATACATGAATTGGTGCGTGTTTACATAAAACAATTAAACATATGCGCAATGGAAGACTCACATTTTGTAACTGTTTATAAACGTTTACTGAAGATACTTTTTCTCTCTTTGATTTTCTTACAGCACATGCATCTTATTATGTGTTGCGTTACATTCCTATTGTTTGACTTTCTATGCCAATTTCCAGGCAAGTTTTTATTTTTATATTTTTTAATTTGGGTATGTTGTATTCATGGTTAGGTTGTGTCGTTTATAAATATTGAATGTGTGTTTGATTCATGTTCTGTTATATATCTTATCAGAGTTTATGCTGCATGCTACCGAAAAACCCCTCTTGCATTGTGTTAGGATGTGCATTTCTATATTGTTTTCTTTGTACTTTTCCTATACATTGAAACTGATTCTCAATAATTGCAGGGCCCTTCCGGGCAATGGGGTGATGTGATGAAAAGGAAAAGAGCCATTCATGAGAATATTATAAATTTGGTTCATGAACAACAGCAGTCTAAGAATAATAAAGAAAAGGTATGTGGCTACTGCTGAAATTTGGATTTGGACAATTCAACCTTTTTTTTAAAAAAAATAACCTGCCATATTTTTCTGACTGATTGGAATCAACGTAGTTAATTTTGTTTTGGATTTTCTTTTCAAGTATTTGCAGGAGGAAATCGAATCAGAAATCAGTCCTTCCATGGAGAAAGGAAGAAAAGGTTTTATTTTATTTATGTTGTCATTGAATATTCTTTAAGTTTGGTCATTGTGTTTTTCAATTTTTAAAGTGAATGATCTTCGTCATGATGTTTTCCCCACCCCCTTGTTTTAAGTAGTGCCTTATGCCTCTGGAAGAAAGAAGGTGGCTACTCGTATAGATATATATTATATTCTGTAGTGGTTATTTCACTACGTTCTTTCAAGTATATCATCCAGCAAATGCCTTTCCCATGTACTGTGAGAATTTGTAGGTTAAAATTGATAGAAAATTTCAAGGTTTACTTTATTAGGATTTGAGTGAAAGAAGACTACAAGAGTTAAATCAGTAAAAAGATTTGATGATTAGTTTATGATTCTGTTTACTTGGGTTTCAGCAGCACGTGGCTCTAAGAGAAAGCCCCAAAGTTTCAAGGATGAGGATCACTATATAAGTTCAATACCAAAAAATCAAGTAAGTTTCTATCTGAATTACATAGTTCATCATACATATACACACTTTCATGGTGGTTATGCATCTGAAACAAAAAGTTTGCTACTAATCTTGCTATCGTTCTCAGCATATGGAGGCTGGCCTTTCAGTAAAAGGCAATGAAGACTTTGCTTCAAATAGGTAGCAGTCCTCTTTATTTTGCAGTTTGGGGATTTTATTGTCATCCATTTCTAAATGATTAATTCTGAAGCCAAATGATAAAACTTTTAGCTGATTATGTTTGTGCTTTGGTGTTTAATTTGTTTGCTTGTATTTCGTGTTGTGACTTTCAACATCTATGATTCAGTTTAGTTTATTTATACAAATCCTATCCTTCTTAAAGTTTAATTTTTCTTGTTTGGTTTTGGTCCTAATGATACTCAGTTATTTTAGATTGGACTCAGCTGTCCTTGATCTAGTCGCAGATGATGGTGCTGGCATTCAGAAACAAAGATCTATGTATCACTGGGATAAGGTAATACTGAAAGTTGTGATTGATTTATAAAGGAGAAAGACAGTTATTTTTAAAAATTTATATAAGATTTTTGAAAAACTTATCATTTATCTCATGTAAACCTTGAGGTCAGAGGAGTAAAAAGTACATCAAGTTAAACAATGGTGACCGTGTTGCTGCAAACGGAAAGGTACAATATTTCTAGCCCATATTTTATATTGATACTGTGCAAGATGAGATTCTTCTATTCACCTATCTTAACGAATTAGAGCATAAATATAATTTTTTTCATTCGAGTGTAGATAAAGACAGAGAGTGGTGCAAAAACGAAGGCTACCAAGACTGGTATGTATAAGAAGTGGAAAGAACGCTCACACGGCAAGATATCACTTAAAGGGACAAATGACGGTGATTCTCAGGAATCAACAAGTTTGGCAGGTACTGCTTTTGATTTTTGTGTTTGATTATACTATACTGGTAACTACTATTTATCGTCCAAGTAATAAATACAGTAGGAGGCTGCATGAGTTCTCTTAGTCCCTCTCTTCTATTCATTTCCTTTGCATTTGAGCCCCTTACAGTTAGCATGTAATTGTTCTTGTTATACTATACTGAGATTAGATTGAAAATCATCTTCATAGCCATAAATTGATTTTACCTTATTGTTTTAGACCTCAGTCAAAGCTACACATTTTAAATTTGGATACCCTATTGGTGTAATGTTGCATGACAGAGGCTGCAGTCTTCATTGTTCTTGGTTGTGTTTTTTTCTTCTTTTAAACTAATCTGGTTCATCAAAATCCTGAATCTCACTTTTGAATCTGTCACATGTCTGTGTCAGGTTTGTCAACTTTCTAGTAAATAGTTGTGTTGTAACTGTTGGTTGGTAATGTCAAAGATAATGTATATATGCTTGTTGGATATTTTTGTTTTGTATAAAAGCTAAATATGAAACTCTATGAATTCTTGTTATACAGGATCTTACCAAAGAGGTCGTAGGAATTTTAGAGGCAGCAAAAAGCAGCATTCAATGCCCAATGCACATGTGCGTTCAGAAATCAAAGATATTGATCAAATTCGAAAGGAAAGGCAGCAAAAGGCCAACAGGACCTCTTATATCAAGAGCAAGTCGACGAAGGGTAAAAAGTTCGGTAAAAATGGTAAAAGAAGAAAAGGCAAATAAAGTGTTTGAAGCTCTAGACATTTAATTAGTTCAGGAAAAAAGGCCTGAAGTTGTAGTTCTTGTAGGACTGATGCAAAATCAAGCAGGAATTTTGAAAGGATTTTGAAACTTTCTTTATTAATAAAACGTCAATGTTTGCATTAATGTTTTCACGACCTGGCTGCTTGGAACAGCCAGAATTGTTCCTACGGGTAAGCTCCAATCCATTCATGGTAAAATATCTACTGATTTTTTAATAAAACCAAGTGTTGTTGCCAGGTGGTTGAAAATTGAAACCAGAACACCAAAAAATTGCTTCTCTTTTTGCGTGCTATCAAATTTCTGTACGACTCACTAGGTAGACCAGTTAAACTGACAGATACAATGCCACATATATTTGAAATATTTATGACATTTGTAACATTGTGGTTTTTATAATAATACTTACTGTAGCAATCAGATTGAAATTCCAAAAACAACTGTTAAATTCAGTTTAACCATTCAAAAGTATATTGAAAATAGCAATACGTAACAGTGATTCTAATCCAAAATGTGAAGTGTAAATCACAAAAATATTGGGTATGTAATTCATGACAGTGGGCATCATTTTTCTCAGTATTTCTACCTTTTCAAACACTGTTGACTTCTATTTCATTATTTCATTTTTGGGTAGGTTAATTCTGCAAGCAATATAGCAGAAATCAACAGAAGCTGAGAATCGAGCCCTAACAGAAAAAAACAAAAAAATGTACCCAAGCTGCACCTATTATGATCCTAACATGAAGAAGACAACGGTGTTGACATGGAAAGGTGGTGCCTAAAAAATTGGGAGAAAAAAAAAGAACAGCTAAATAGAGTAGTTGGAAATCATGACACATCAACAAAGTAAAAGAAAAACACTGTTCATAATATAAAGACTTTCCAAATAATGATCGAAGTATTTCAGGCAATAAGCTGCAACAATTTGATCTTTTCCCAGCAATCCGAGTCTGTAGTCTTCTACACTCCCTTCAAAGACTGAAACACAAATTTCTTACCAATGAATCCTGGGCACCCCATACTATTTGTATGCCAGGAGAGTAAACAAACACTAAAAGCACATACGTTCGTTTTCATTACAATATCATTCTCGTTCAATTCTAAATCTATAATCATTTCCCAACAAGGGGGTGAGGACGAGAAAGACCTAAAACACATGGAGTTGTGAAGGTACTTGTATGATGAGGGTAAAAAAGACTTTGAGCTAGTCAATGTTTGCAAGGAAAATTTCATTTGTTCAAGAACTCTTATCTCTTAAAAGGCTACTCTGGTTGAAAAGTTAAGTTGAAAGAAAACTTAGAGATACTCCAGGGAAGTTAGGTGCAGATGACCATTTCAATGAGCTAACTGAACATACATTTTTCTCGTGTCATTTCGAAGGGAGGCATCGAAAGTTCATCTTGTGTTATAAAAAAATTGTTAATGTTGACTCACTTACTTTACACTTTATTAATTTCTTGGCAGGATCGTTCATTGAAGACAATTAAAAGAAGTCAATGTAATATAGGCGAGAACGTTTCCATTATAAAGCAACTGAAAAAGAACAAAGTGACAAGCATTCGTAAATTGGTTTCAGTCAATGAATCTTAAAGTCTTAAAGGCTAGTTGCTGCACTTTCTATAATTGGGGTATTTTCATATCCTTGACTTTTCCAACAAATAACACTCACCAATCAATTAAAAAATATGAATAACAGATATAACAGGATCTCCAATATCGATTATTTTTTTCAAATTTGAAGGTAAGACAGTAGTTTTAGGCAGTGCTAGCACCAAACCAGGTGAACTTCTGAAAAATAAAACATCTATTTTGCAGAGTATTCTATAAATCCTGATTTACTATTACACGTAACAGTAAACATATTTACTGCATAACCAGTGTTTCTGTTACACAAACCCTGCAGTGCAACCAAAATCAACCACATGGAACATCAAGCACTGTTCCTTTTACGGGCCATCTCCCTAGCCATTTCCCTAAGTTCCTCCGGTGATGGTGGTCTTTCTGCCTCTGGTGGATATTCAATGTATGACCTCTGTAACATGATAACAGTGGAATATGATTTGGGGTTTACAAGATTGTAGTTAAAAACAATTCCAAAATTGCATTCATGCTCATGAATGAATTCAAAGCCATCAAGATAAGACAATTGATCTGGGAAACATCTATTCAATTTCAAAGTGATTATAATTGCTTATTGTACATTTAAACTTAATGGATAGTTGCATCTGGAATTATATAATCTGATTTCAGGATGCTTGAATGTGCAAAATTGAAAGAGATATCTTTTACAGGCTAGCTTAACCACCATGTATGACAAATGAACTCTACTTGTAATACTCCATTTTTGTGATTATAACAATATTTAATATCAATAAAAAGAAATTGGTGAGTATAGATTGAAGTACATAACCACAAAATGATTATATATGAGATATCAGAAGATGATTTAGGAGAATACATTTCCCATGAACTTGCGGAGGTTGCCGGGATTGTTGGCAAAAGTGTACATAAGAATGATTGGTACGGTGACATACACACCGAACTTGGCAATTTCTAGAATCCCTTTGGAAGTGCCCAGAGACGACATCGTATCTTTCCTATCACCAACAAAATCCAATACCAACAGCAACAGAATCAATCAATAAACAAAGAGGAAATTGATTTGAATCAATCAATCACCATAAACCAGTAACAGAGATATGAAATAATTCATTTTTACCTGAGGGAACCAAGATTACACAGCACAACGGGACTGAAGCAGAAGAAAGGAAGATACCCCCAATTAATACCTTGGGCTGCCTCCTTTTCTTAACCCCTCCAACTGTTATTTGCACCGCCTACATTTACTAATATACCTCTATTTTATATTTTTCTCAAATTACCTTTTTTCCTCAAAGCGCTTTCTGGAAGTGTTAAAAAGTTTTATCATTCCCATAAACTTACCATTTTGGACAATATACCCTTTGAAAACAAATTTATTCCACAAAGTATTTAACAAAATTGTACAAATAAACATTTTTCCAATATATTTTGTCACGTTAAAAAATTTAGCATTTTAAGTACTTTTCCAAATGTTAATATTTCAATTCTGGAAAGTATTTTAGTCCATTGTGATGAAAAAAAATAAAAATCAGTTATTAAGATGTTATATCTTTGTTATTCTTTGAAAATTCTAATTTTTAGCCTCTCAATTATATTTTTCTTTAATCTTTTTCATCTTATTCTAGAAATATAAAACTAAAAATATAAATAAGGTAATATTAATATTTCCTTGTTGAAGTGTCAAATATATATATACATATATATATTAGTAATGTTAACAAATTTTGGAATGTTATAAATTTAAGTTTTATCTTTTGATTATTTTTTTTTGATAGACTTTTTTAATCTTAATATGATTCTAGCAGTAATTCTAGTTCGTTAGTTTTATCACTTTTTGTGTATTTTTTAAGCTTTTTTTATTTTTTATTTTTTGAGTTTGTCAGCATCTTAATCTCTTTGGTTTAACTTGTTTTTCTAAAGATATCTAAAAATTTTATCTTTGTAAACTTTCTACAATTTTTTTATTTATTTGTTTATTTTTCTTCATTGAAGATATGTTTCTTGATTTGGTATCTTAGAAAAGTTTATCAAATTTTTGAAAAACTTTTTTTCAGTGAAAGAGACTGAACTCGACCATTTTATACCAAAAATAGATTAAAAACCTATTTTTAAGTAAATTTCTCAGATAGGCTTAGTATAATTTTAGCACAATTGTGCTTGATGAATCTTCATTCATAAAGTAGCACATTATTAAAATGATAACATCTTTGAATAAAACAAATAATTTAAAAAATACAATATAAGAAACGAAATAGAAGTATCAAAGAAAAAAATCAAAAAGAAATAGAAGAGAAAAGTATATTTTAGAAAAATTAAAGAATTAAAAAAAATTAGAAACATATTCAAAATGATCAATGGTTGAACAAGAAGTTTATTTATTACCTGTATATTTAGATATTATAATTTGATCTTGAGAGATATGAAAATTTACATAATTTGTTAGAATATATTGATAGATTGACAAACTATTATAGAGATAGGACTTTCTTAAGAAATTTTCGTAATAGATAGTAAAACTAACAATTAAGAATATATTAATAAATATAAAACTTATTCTATATGCTTCCTATGTCTCTATTAAATAAACTCTTCCTCTACTATAGTTTAAATGTTATTAAGAATATTATTTAAATTTAGAAATATTAGTTTGAACATCACAATATTGAAGTCAAATTTGAGATTTTAATTATAAAATTATAAGATTGTAAGATCGTACATATCATTTACGATGCAAATCATATACATGATCGTGACACAACAAAATCGTAGAATTGTCAAATTGTGTAAATCACAATTTATTTAAGATTGTTTGTTGTACCAACATTTTATCTTCTTGGATAAATTGGATTCTATTCAAATAAAATCTAACCTTTAAATTGGATTCAATTCAAATAACATCCAACTTTTACTGAATATTAATGATATTAAAATTTTACTTGTTATACAATAAATTGTTAATAGATAATGTAACTATATTGAATTTGGGACAATAAATCACTAATCATCTACATGTTTATAGGAAAATCTAGATTTTGAGAAGAAAACATAACTGGAGCCATATGGTTGTAGTGAAGAAAATGATTTAGACCGTTTGGTTTAATTAACTTTAATAGCGAATGATTGTAAAATTTCTAATAATCTTTAATAGCTAGATATAGTTTTTTTTTTCTTATTAAAGTGGTACATTTCATAATCACTTATTATCAAAATATAAAATATATTCTATTATGTAAATAAATAAGTTTTTCCATCTTGACATCATTTCATTGCAAATGTGAAATTGTATTAGATTAAGATGATTTTAATTAAAGTTAATTCTTTTATTTAAAATGAAACTGTGTAAAATATCACTTCAAATCACATTAACTAAAGTCATGTCTCCACAATTTCATTTGAAATAAAAAAAATCAAACCTCAATTAACCTTAATCAAAATGGTTTTAACCTAAAATGACTTCACATTTACATTCAAATCATGTCAAGCTAACACATCTTTCTTTTTTTATTAAAGAAATTTTTTGTAATAAAATTGTGTCATACTAAAGTAATTTATTCATTCATGCAATAAAAAAATTTGTTCATTTCAGTAATAAATAAAAAAAATTATCACTTTACTAGAAAATCAAATAATGTTTAAACTTACAACATTGTACTTTTTTTTTTAAACCATTTCTACAAGCTACGGAAATCATGTGTATGACTTCAGTAGATATTGCAAATACTTGAAGGGTTGAAGTTAACTTAAGTATGCATTAGTTTAGCTCAACCACAAAATACCTAAAGTCTTGAGATGCCTAATTCATATATGACTCCTTCATTCTCACAATTTCTTACACCAAAATTATGTCTACTGAGACCACTTACCCATCTAGATAATTTTTTCTTTTTACTTCGGTAATAACTCCCCAAAATCACACTAGTCTAGTACAAAATCCATCCTCACATCCACCCGTACCTGTGTGATTTTCCCTTACATAAACTATTTGATCCCGAGTTTTCTCTTTATAAACATATTTACTATGATTTTATAATCCCATTTTACACAACATTTTTTTTGGGACTTTTCTTTTGCCATTCCTCCCTCCGTCCTTTTCAACTTAGTTTAATAAGATGTGAGGCAACTGATAGTGCATTAGAACACAAACCCGAACTATCTATTAATTTCAGTTTTATAGCACAAAGGAAAGACCTTGCATCAATGGTTTTTATACTCCATGCTAGCAATTCGAACAACCAATTGGTGTCTGTCTAGTTCATAATACCGCCATACTTTGATATGAATTAAAACTTAAAAGCGATCCAATCAATGTGTAGTTGATAAAACTAGTCGGTCATCTCATCAAGGGTATTTTTCTCTGCAAATCATTTGTCTAGCTCTACGAGCAGTAAGGAACAGTGCTTTGTGCTAGCGTGTTGCCAGCTGAAGTACGATGCAATTGGCTAAAATACAGTGCTAGATACAATCTCAAGCACATTATCGTTGTAGAATCATCATAGAAAAATTAATAACTTTAAATAGTGTAATCAACTTCCTTGAATACAAACAAAATAAAATGCTTAAAAAGTCATTCCCAAGTTATATAAATTGGCCTGCTTTTCTTCTATATTGTAGTTCTGCACGAGCTTTTGCTTGTGCAGATTGGACAGCACTTGATGCTATAGCATTCAATACATGCTTTGTATTATGAGAAATTTAAGGGTTTTCTTCTATACTGAAAAACTCTCCATTAATGCGCCCAAACCCATTTAATATTGGTCCAAAAAACATATGTACCAAAACCCTTATAGTTCTAAAGATATCCTGCCAACCCCTCTCGTAATATTAAGTAGTCTGTGATCTGCACATCAGGAACAAAAATGTTTCCTTGTGATGTCAATCGTGCGCATGAAACAATAGTCAGTACAGATAACAAATTAATCAATAAGTTTTGTCTGGGGGAAAATAAATTAAAAGACATATTTCTTGTTGCACGGATTACATCAAGTATATAATGAAAGTTACACAGCCTATGCCTAGCATGAACCAAATTTCATAACATGAGAAGGAACGAACCTAACCTGGAGGTCACTATGGCGAATTTGACATTAATTAGTCCTCAATAACGTTTACATAATCATTTTTTTTTTGTGGAAACAATGACCTAAAAAGTTCCATACGATTAACATATGAAGTTTCCCAAGAAAGAGATTCAGCACTGCAGTATCTCGACCATTGCAAAGCAGTGGGAGGTAAAGCAGACTCAGCCTTCAAAGCAACCTGTATGTTAGTCAAAATAAAACAAATTCAGGAACTTCAATTAAATAAAAGATTTAATTTCATACAAAATTAATCACATCATACCTGTACAAAGTGACAATCATGCACCAATCCAATGGCAATAAGTCGGTGCCTTGACTGAGACAATGGTGGCCGTCCTCTAAGAGGGAAAAATGTCATGGATTCCTTCATGGATAAAGAGACTAGAACCACGTTATATCTTGAGGCTATTACATAACCCATATCTGGTATGGTCATCCAATTTTTAATAGATGTCTCCTTGTCAACATACAAAGATTGCCTCAATTCAGCCACTCGATCATTGCTACCAAAGAGTTTGGCGTAAATATCTTGCCACTGTTGAAGCTCTCTAATCAAATCCTGACGAACTAAAGCCCATGATTCCTCACCCATACCAAGTTGAGCTGCAACAGCACGATAACCACAATTTGAATCCGCTTTCACATCAATAATTTCTTCAATAAATGGATGGATCTGAATTGGAAATTGGTCCATCATAGGCAGAACTCTTCTTCGTTTGGACTCACGGACTAGTTGATGAGAAGGGTAAGATGAAGTGCCACTATGGGTATGATGCATTGCATCAACATGCTCCCAATGTGAAAGATCACGATGAATTGATCTGTCTCTTTTTGACCCCGGAGCACCCTTTATTCTTACCTCTATAGAAGTTGGACACTTTGAACTTGTATCAGGAAATGCTAGTTCATGCAATTTAGCCTTTAGAATAATTTTCCCAGCACAATCAAGTTCCTGAAATCTCTTGAGCAAAGCATCCAATTCAGGTTGCAATGATAACTCAAACTCCTTGTCATTCATTCCACGATCAATAAAGTTTAACTTCTTCCAATGAACATGGATTGCCTCCAAGGGAATAAGATGAGACATTGTACTGTACCTAGCAAGTTCACATGCACAAGGAAGACCATGTGTAGTTCTAATTACGCAACAACATTTGGAACTATCAGTACCAACACTCTTAACTCGATCATACTCGTCAGTTATATGACTCAATGCACTCCTTGATACAAATCCTTGCAGTTTGTTGTATAGTGGAGTATTATGCATATGATCCACTACATTTATGCTTTTCTCAAATGACGACTTAATCTCTGTGTGTTGCAAAGTAATCATGTCATTCATAGCATCCCAATAACTACACATATCTCCCGTGCTATCTTGAAGCAAATTCTTTAACTTACAATTTGTTGCCTCAACCCTGTCAAGTAAAACATAATAATAATATTTAACATAATAAGTAGATTAATAATTATTATAACAGTCTTGACAAAACAACTGTACTGATAATTAAATTATTAATTAGTATACTACTAATATATTTTTGAAGCTGAATTATTAAAATTTAAGTTTAGGCCTACCTATTGGTTGTTGTGTTACCCAAATGCATCACCTGATTTGTCCATGACGTGACAAACTTTTCCTTGTACGGGATCAGCCACATATTTTTCACATATTCAACAAAACTAGGAAAACCTGAGCAAACTTTTTCAAACAAGGCCAGACGCTGCATATATTCGCTCTCATTAGAAGAATTCACAACAACATCCCATGCATCCATCACGAAGTCTTGTTTCTCCCTTGGATGGACTATCGACATGCATTTGGTCTTCACATTCTTGTAGATATGAAACCGACATAACAAATTAGAAGAGCTCGGAAAGACAACTTGCACTGCATTCATCAAAGAAATGTCTCTGTCAGTCACAATCACCTGGGGTATGTCTTCATCTTTAACAATCAGTCCTCTTAACTTCTGTAGTACCCAAGTGAAGTTGTCAGCACGCTCAGACTCCACAAAAGCAAATGCCACAGAGAATGTTAACTCTGTTGAAGTAACGCCAACAATCTCAAGCAGTGGCAATGGATACCTAGTGGTTGTATAAATACTATCAATTATCAAGACAGTGTTGAAAGCACCCAGAAGTTTAATGGCATCAGGATGTGTCCAGAATATATCTCTGATAACATTGGAATCATCCACCTTTCTATGCCAGTACACATACCTCTCACGTTCCAATAATTTCAGTAGGTATTGCATTTCTAAACCTTTCTGAGAGGATCGATAAGCCTGTCGAGCATTGTATATCTGCTTGATAGTAGTGACATTATCCATGTTATAATCTTTCAATGTCAATAGTATATCTTTTGGCTTCATCATGTTCTTTGTCATATCATCAACCAAAGACTTCTCTTCAGCACTCAACCGACCAGCATATGGGTGACCCACTAATGTTTCCTCTAAGTCATGATTGTGACAACCACACATTACCTTAACAATCCATCCTTCAGCCTTTTTCAAAGCTTTTCCCCTTAACCTGAAGGGACACTCACATTTTCTAGTACCATTTACCCTTCGGGACAATGCATCCTTGTATGGTCCTCTATATTTGCCACTTCTATCGCAACCCAAAATTACAAACGTCTTCCTTTGATTACGTCTTGTATTTCTTGTAGATTTCGTAGATGTCTCTGATCTCAAAATAATAAGGACAAATCCATTCTCTTTTGCAACATCTCGAGCCCAATTTAACATTGCATCTCGAGAAGGAAAAACCTGAAAATATAAATAATTTAACAAGGCAATCACTTAACAAAAATAATTTATTGTTCAGTTACCTCAGTAGTGTTAAATGCATCAGTACAATCAACAGACATATTTGTTGCCCCCTCAATTAGCATATTCTCATCCTTAGACATCTTCTCAACACGACCTTCCACCTCTGCTCACAAAAAAAAAATAAAATTAAAAAGATAAACCTCTTGAAAAAATTATAGCAAAGTTTTCCTAGAAATTTATATTTGAAAGTATTAACATAAAACAGAACGTGCAGATTTATGGCCAATTTAGAAAGTAGCCCACCCCATGCAGCCCATTATCAAAAAGTGCAAATTTAGCATGTATACAAAACCATAAAAAGGGGAAGAGAGAAAGAATTTGATTCCAACCTACATTAAAAAGAATAAGCAGATGACAATTAGCCAAACAAATTAATTTGTCTCAAAATAGAACATGAGATAAAAAATGTGTCTTGAGAATGTCCCCATGTAAAACTGATAAATTTGTCTATATAGAGAAACTTAAAAAAGTGGAACTGAACTAGCAGTCACAAAAGTCATAGCAAGCTTCTATGATTAATATTGCAATTAAAAAATGAGGAATCTGCCTACGTCCAAATTTAACAAGATTAGAAATATCAGTTAACAAATGCACCAAACAACAGAGGAAGAAAAACAACCTCTTGAGAGAGAATGATGAGCTAATTGAAAAGAGGTGACAAAGGAACATCACAACATATCAGAGACAGATAACATTTAAGAAAGAAGGCTTACTTTAAGTTGATATCAATAAGTATTTACATCCACAGCTTTTTATTTACCAAAAAATTGAGCTGTCAAAAAGGGAGTCAAGCCAGAATGTTAATTTTTTCGGTTAGTCAATGTGAGAAGTTTGCAGCTTACAAATTAATACATAGATATAATAAGTCAGCAACTATACATTCACAAAATATAACAACTCTGTTCCCCCTCCCCAATCTTCCTCTTCAAGAAACTAAATAGCTCAACATAATGGAATTTAAGAGCAGTGTTGTTAAAATCGCAAGTATACTCGATTCAACGAGTTTTGAGGGGAGAACAAGGTGACATGGAAGAAAACTCGTTCACTGTGTGGATTGGAACGAGTAATCGTGCCGTCTTAGTGGATCGGAGGATCGCTCACCGTCCCAAGTCACTCGTTCGCTCGAGGTCGTCGCGCGTGGTCGCCGCTCGCTAATAGTCACCGTCACCGTTTGCTTGCGTCTTGGTGGTCTTCGGGCACGAGCACGGCTGTTTCCGTTTTCCTTAGCCGCACCTCCCACAGCAACGCCTTCGTTGGTCGCGTGTCTCGCGGCTGAACCTCCCACAGCCACACTGCTGCAGTAACTATTCTAGGGTATTATTTTGGGCTGGGATGGGAATTTTAACCTAAAGTCCAATTGCCAATTTCTAATCAATGGCCAATTTCTAATAAACAAGACAGACTCCTCCGCCCTCTATTTTTTGAATAGAGAATTTAATGGCAGCAACTGTCTTCAGTGTAAAGTTTATAAAATACTAAAAATATTTTTTGGTCTTTTTATTTTAAAATTAAAATATAAAAAATTATATAATATTTATCAGAAAATAATCTCATAATAACAAAGCTACAAGAAGGAAAAATAGGTAAATGATTGATCACAACCATTAAACTTCTTGCACTTAAGAGGGTTTTTACAACTATATTTCCTTCCCCTAAGACTTAAATATAAAAAGACATCAGGAATACTGGATTGAAGTTAAGTTCTTTCTCTCTCTCTTCTACTTTTTTTTTTTTCTTTTTTCTCAACTGTTATAGAGAAAAAAGAAATTTAGATGTCCAGGTTAGTCTGTAGTCTATTCTGTTAATATCTGTACTTTTATGATATTATAGTTTATACCTAATATTTTTTGCTCAATCTGTTTTTTAATTAAGTGGCATAAAATGATTATGGCAAGACGAGGCCTGATCAACATGTATATCATTGATACACCACCAGTTAACTGTAATAAATTAAAGCTAGTGATCTTATCAGAGGGATAGCAAGGAAATATTACATGAGAAATCTTATTTTGGGGTTCTTCAAAAAATGAAAGAGGTGCAGCAATCTTTTGTTCCAAAAGGACTTCTTAAAGAACAAAACAGACAAGCCATTGACAGTGAACAACCCTCTATACTCCAAGAGCCAGTGTCATTTTTTGTTCCAGTTGGTTCCATTGTAGCTCATATATTCTATTCTTACACTACACCTAGGTTGTGTGTCATCTTAATTATGAAATCCCTCTCTTTTTGTTCTCTATTTCAGCAGAACCCATCTTAGGTATAGTTTATAGTTTGTTTCCGTCATTATTTCAACGTTAAGTTCAAATAAACATGTTTTGGATCATTCACACTTTCCTTTTGTTTTTCTCTCAAGTAATTACCAGCAACACATCACCTCTAACCTCGCAACAAAAGTACATGAACAAGTCCTCAAAAACAAGACCTAAAGTTCCCGGTTACAAGTCTCCCAACACCAAATTATGTTATCGACATGCAAAAGTATAATCATATTACATTTGTTAACAAATACAAAATCTAACTTTAATTTTTACACCACACTTTTTGGACCTTTTCCATTTCTTTCTCATTTCCAACTTTGCTCAACAATCATAAAATACAATTTTCAGTGCTTTAGAACACCCAAAACCTAAAAATCTAAATTATTAATTTCAAATTTATTATAGCCTATGGAAAAGACCTTGCATCAATGCAATTTATACTCGATGTCATCACTTAGTGGTTAGAGTCCAGATTATAGAACCTCCATGCTTTCAGAAAAAATAAATTAACCCTACCAATGTCTAATTTAGAAAACTAGATGGCCATCCCAAGCCATGTAGTGTTTATTGTACATGTCTTGCCAGCTGAAATATAGTGCATTAGGCTAAAATACAGTGATAATAACAATCTTAAGCACAGAATCAATTTTAAGGTGTTCTTCGTAGATAGATACACCAAAAGAAAAATGAACAACTTTAATGGAAGTGATTGTGTAAAAAAGTTACTGCCAAGTAATATCAATTGACCCACTTTAATAACTTGTATCAATTGTAAGCACAGATAACAAATGAACAATCAAGTTTAAATTCGAGTAAAACAGTACAGAGACAAAATTCGTTCAGGGATTGCATGAAGTGAACAATGAGCGGAGAAAACAGTTACACCAGCTTCGCATGAACCGAAATCGACAAGACAGGAGAAAAATGTAAACCTGGTCTGGAGAGAACAAGTGACGAATTTGACACCAATGAAGAAAGGCTTCAAGTAGCGCAACTCATTGCAAGTGAATGGGATAAAAGATTCTGCTTACCGCTTAGAGATCCAATTGCGAACAAACGCTCAAGAGGATGATAGATATCTGCGAATTGATGTTAGGTTTTATGAATGTGAAAGAATAGGGTTCTTGGGACTGATATTTGATTCCAAAATTTGGGGATTATAGGTTTCCTTTGCCTTCAAGGGTGGCAATTGGTAATTGTCAAAATGGGCCACCTGAAAAACGCGTCTCATTTTATTTATGGGCAGGCCCATGATATTTTGACCCATTTTTTCTTCTTTCTAACCCCACTAAGTTATTATTTACTTAAAACTAATTTAGAGTCTAGAGTATTAGAGTTTTATAATAACACTAAAATAATTGTAATACTATTAAAATATTAAAAATTTATAGATAAATCTTATACTAACATTAAAAACACAATAAATCATAGTAAATATATTTTAATATTCACACATGTTTTAAATAATAAAGAAAATCATCATTAATATCATATTATTTGTGCAATCTCAAAAACAATACCCCTAAGAACAAAAAGAAGCTTCTACAAAACCTCCCAACTATATTTGAAATATTACCTAACCAACCTATCTTCTTATTAACATTTTAAACTATCTGAAAAAATTGTATTGAATTTCGTCTTCGTTATTTAAAAGTTGGAAACTTGGAGGCTTTTGGTGTCAAACACTCGTAGTTCATTATATTTACTTGTATTTTTGAGATTAAGTAAAATGGGAATGCAAAGACCAAAATTGTTTTAATACAAGCTTTAAATTTGTAGTGAAAAATATAAAAATTGGAAAGTAATTACTACATTATTAATTCTTTTGAGTTATTTTTTCCTTGATTTAGTTCGTGTTAAAACAAAATTTTGTTTCAATATTGACATAGTCTTTCAGTCCATTTTTAAGGTCTCATGACTTTCATAAAATAGCAGTGACACTCTTGATAAAAATAAATTTAGTGTTGATATAAGCTTTGTCATACAAGAGTGTTTTCTTCTAATGTATGCTAAAATTCTTCCCTTAAGAAATCAACTGAAACTAAAATCATTTCAAGAAATATTTTGTGTAAAGAATTTTGAGATAGAACTGCTTAGATTTTTCTAAACATTTGTTGTTGTCAACAAAGACAAAAATAAATTTATGGTTCTATGTGTTCAATATTGTTCAATATTGGAATCTGGTTTGCACTGCACCTATTAAAGTCTTCAATATACAAGTTTAATTAGAGAAACATTCATTAAATCTTTTCCTTTGAAACAATGATTTACATGATTATTTTACTGCATTTATTTTTATAATATACATAACAACTTGTAACCTAAATCCTTTTTTTTTATACATATAATTTGTCAAAATCAGCTAGGTAAATGGTGTTTGAAGATATCTAGATTTTTTTAGAGTCTCATTTTTAGGTAATAAACTAGAAATCAAGGTAAAAAGTGTAATGTTTTATTTCTAAAAAATTAATATGTGCTCTAATTTCTATGTGATTCATATAGATATTTCATACATAAAACTATCTCCCTCACCAGGTATATAAAAACCTTTTTAATCCTCCTCCTAATTTTTTGTTGACTTTTTAAAATTGAGTTATAATCCCCTACTAGAAGTTATACTACTAATCTTATTCTTTCTATTTAATTGCTTGAACAAAAAACATGCACTAATAAATACATTTGTGATTAATTATCTTGTTCTAGAGAGTGGTAGAATTCAATCAACAGTAGAATAAATAGGAAAAACAAAATCAGAATGTATAATATTATTTAATAGATATTCCTTTTATCAAAGTGATCCAGAGATAGATAGGAGATCAAAGTGATCCAGAGATAGATAGGAGAAGATGTATCAAATAAACCCCTACTCAAAGTATTCATGATATATTCATTCTCTCCTAGTCTGTCAGATGAATCCTCAAACTTTCTTGATTTGATCCTTAAAAAGAATAAGCTTGATAGAACTTAGTGTTAGGAATCGAAGAACGAGTCTAAGTTCCACATTGAATAAAAATGAGAAAGTTAAGCAATATATAAGAAAGAAGACCCATAAACCTACTGTCTTAAGGTTTTGGGTTAAAGGTGATGTGATTCCTTATGTATGTTGCTCATTTCTCCTTCTCGTGAGATCTCTCCGGTTGTGTCTCTCGGATTCTCCCAACAACTACAACACTTAGAATTATCATTCAACCATAAAGACTAACCAAGAAGTTATTTTGGCATTGTTGGAATTTAGAGATAACAATACACACAAGACAAACATCTTTTCAAAGTTATTAAACAGTCTCCTAACTTGTCTACCCCCATAAAATTTTTATTGTCTAGGTACAACATCACATTTTTATCAAGGTAAAACATTTTTTATGTCATTTAATGAGACATTCTTATTGTTTCTAGTCATAACTTATTTTGTAATTGAATACATAGTCACAATTAAAAGTGTTATGAAAGAACTTTGATTTTATATGTCAAAAGTTATAACTCTAATGGACCATTTTCATGGTTTTAGAATTGAATTTTATGAAATTAACATTACTCACTTGATAATTAATGCTTAACTAATATGTCATAATAAGTGCTCATATAGAGCTTGGTATGACAATTTTGCTACCACTTGAATTTGGATATGACAAAAAAATTAGCATGCTTAATTTGTGTATTATATATATATATATATATATATATATATATATATATATATATATATATATATATATATATATATATATATATTATAACCCACTCTTAATTGTTTATCATATAACTTTTAATAGTATATTATAACCCATACAATGGACCATTTAAAAGTACATTATAAGTTATACCATATAACCCTGAAATTGGTTATACAAAATCAAAAATAACTTCATCATAGTTGTAAATTATAATAACAGTTACAATTTTAACACTTTTTTTAGTCTTAAATATAAATTATATGCACTAAATTTGGAACATATAAACTGAATTTTAGATAATCTTAAGGACTTTATGAGAATGTGTTTATAAGTTGGTCATTAGACTTGATAAATTTAGTATAAAATTCCTTAGACGACAACTTCTCCTAACAAAATGACCATCAATCTCTTTGTATTTTGTCCTTTCATGACACATATAATTGGAAGTAATATGAAGGGCTTGTGATCATCATAACACAATTTTATCTACTCAACTTTAGAAAATTTCAACTTTGAAGTAGTTGTTTAATTAACAAAAGTTTACAAGTGGTCTAAGTCACATATTTATTTTCAACTTTTGTGTTGAATTATAACATTTTGTTTTTTTGGTATTCATCCTCTCTAGTGAATACAAAATATCATGTTGTAGATCTGCTATCTATGGAAGAATCAACTCAATTTGCATCACAATACCTTATAACTTGAGTGTTGTCTTTGTCCTTATACAACAATCTTTGTCATCGAGCTTTTTTTATATACCTAAGAATGTGAATTACAACAATGTGAGGATTTTGTAGGAATTGACTAATAACTATTATTGTATAAGAAATAACATAAAATATTAATATAAATGAGTTTTCCAACTCGACTTCTATAACTTTTTGGATCTAAAAAATTTTTATCAGGGTTTGTTATCAACTTTTGGTTTGGGTCCATAGACTATCAATATGCTTACAAATTGCAAAAACATATTTACTTTATGAAATAACAACCTTTGATTTAGTCATTTCAATATGGATAAAGTATTTAAGATATTATCAAAAATACGATTAAACATACATGAATCAAGTATTCATGCATTTTGACCTTCTACATATAGAGATACTTCTCATAAAAAAGAAATTGGATTTTTTTTTTTTAATTTAGACACTTGGGCTACCTTCCAAGAAAATCATGTAAGAAATAGCAACTTTTTTAGGTATGATTGAATAGGAGAGAAAAAGTATTACAATAGTCAAGTCCATAAAATATTGTATGTCCTTTGACCATCAATTGAGTCTAAAGGTAATCAAACTTCACTACTAGGAATATCTTTAATAACATAGACCCATCCACAACCATTTGTCTTATTTATTTATAAAAGAGGAATAATTATCCCCATGTGTCATTGCTTGTAGGAGACTACATTTCATCAATCATTACTTATTGCCATCTACTATGATCAAGTGTCCTTTGAATTTTTTTACAAATTGTAACATCTTAAGATTTTTTTTTTGCCAAATTATAAATATTAAGAAGAATTAATTTTCATTGTCTATGTCTAACACAATTAAGTTATCTCATCTGATGAGATTGGGATGAAAGAATATTTAAGATCTTAGATTCCACACATTAACCTTAGGAAAATTAGTAAAAGGAACACTACCTCTATAGAGACCTTGACAAACGATACTAATAATAGAAAAGATAAATCCACACTTTGAAAAGGAGCTTATAACTAAGGATCAATAGAACAAACGATACAAAGCTAACCTGTTAAGAGAAATGGAATGTACAAATTAATAATGGTATAAGAAAAGTTTTACAAAAAATAGACGATAACATAACTCAGGTTTGACAATGACAATACAAAATAAGATATATGATTATAAACATACCCCACCAATGATATAGGGCTATACTCCTTAAGATGTCGAAGATTATCCACTTGAGGTACTAAATTCATAAAGGATACATTACAACCCATAGGTATATAACTATTAGATTTCAAAAATGTATCTATTTTTAAATTTTTGTCCTATTTAACATTATTCACATTCTAAAACTTAAATTTGCTTAAGATTATGAGCTATTATCTTTAACTTGGCTAACCTTAGGTGACCCAACATGCAAAAGCATCAAAGTTGAGGAAGAAAAATATGACATAAGTGAAATCATTATCTGATAATAAAGTCCTCATGACTCTTATATAACAAAAAGTTACCATCAAAAGTCACAAAACAATTTAAAAGTGAGTTAGTTGTCTTAAAGAGACTAGATTATAAAGATGATGTTGAATGTACAACAGAAAAATTATACTTGAAAGAAGGAGATAAAGAAACTTGATTAATTCCTTTACATGAAACTTTCAATCCATTAGCTATAGTAACAAAGTGAGATATTTTTAAAGAAGAGATAAATGAAAATAAAAAGATATTATCAAAAATACGATTAAACATATATGAATCAAGTATTCATGCATTTTGACCTTCTACATATAGAGATACTTCTCATAAAAAAGAACTTGGATTTTTTTTATTTTTTTAATTTAGACACTTGGGCTACCTTCCAAGAAAATCATGTAAGAAATAGCAACTTTTTTAGGTATGATTCCTTATTTTGCAATGTGTATTGAAGATGTTCACTCTAACCACCACATCCTCCTTAGTTTCTATGATCCCATCATCTTCCTTATGGTTCTACCATTATTAATGTTTCAATTACTTCAAGGGAATCTTCATATTTTTAAATGTTCCAAGAAATAAAGTAATATAATCACCCCTTAAAATTTAATTTGATCACATCCATTAAACACAATAACATTTTGTTTCCTGCTATTCATCCTCTCTAGTGAATACAAAATATCATGTTGTAGATCTCCTATCTATGGAAGAACCAACTCAATTTGCATCACAATACCTTATAACTTGAGTGTTGTCTTTGTCCTTATACAACAATTTTTATCTTCGAGCTTTTTTTATATACCTAAGAATGTGAATTACAACATTCTAGAGATCAATGTGAGGAATTCGTAAGAATTTACTAACAACTATTATTGTATAAGAAATAACATATCTTACAATATTAACATAAATGAGTTTTCCCACTCATCTCCTATTACTTTTTTAATCCAAAAAAGTTCTATGTCATCAACTTTTGATTTGGATTCATAGGACTATCAATATTCTTACAAATTGCAAACTTTTTCTCCTTTGCAATAACAAACCTTTGATTTAGTCATTTCAATACCAATACAGTATTTAAGATAACCAATATCTTTAATTTAAAAAATAGTTAAGTGATCATTTAGTCAAGGATTCCAGTGACATTATTTCCATTAATAACTATATCATCAACATAGATGGTTAGATAAACAAACTTCCTAGGAGAAGTATGACAAGAGAAAACTGAATGGTTTGTCTCACTTCATTTTCAAAAACCTGCATAGTATTATTGGATACCGAGAGGAAAAGTATTACAGTAGTCAAGTCCATAAAATATTGTATGTCCTTTGACCATCAATTGAGTTTTAAGGTGATCAACTTCACCACTAGGAACAACTTTGATAACATGGACTCATCCACAACCAATTGTCCTATTTATTTATGAAAGAGCAATAATTATCCCCATGTGTCATTGCTTGCAAGAGACTACATTTCATCAATCATAACTTATTGCTGATCTACTATGATTAAGTGCCCTTTGAATACTTTTACAAATTGTAACATTCTAAAATTTTGTGCCAAATTATAAATATTAAGAAGAATTAATTTTCATCGTCTATGTCTAACGCTATTAAACAATCTCATCTGATGAGATTGGGATAAAAGAACATTGAAGATCTTAACCTTAGGCGAATTAAGAAAAGGAACACTATCTCTAGAAAGACCTTGACAAAGGATACTAACAACTAACAACAGAGAAGATAAATCCACACTGTGAAAGGAGCTTATAACTAGGGTGAAAGGAGCTTATAACTAGGGATCAACCGAACTTACGATACAAAGATAACCTGTTAAGAGAAATGGAATGTATAGATTAATGATGGTACAAGAAATCAAAGTTTTACAAAAAATACGATATCACAACCCAGGTTTGATAGTACAAAATAAGATATATGATTATACACACATCCCACCAATAATATAGGGCTATACTCCTTAAGATGTATGAGATTGTCCACTTGAGGTACTAAATTCATAAATGATACATTGTAATCCATAGGTATATAATTATTAGATTCGAAAAATGTATCTATTTTTAAATTTTTGTCCTATTTGACATTGTTCACATTTTGAAACTTTATTTTGATTAAGATTATGAGTTGTTATCTTCAACTTGGCTAACCTTAGGCGCTCAACATGCAAAAGCATCAAAGTTCATTTTCAGATAATAAAGTCCTCACGATTCACAATACTAGGCAATCTAATGACTAGTGTGATGTTCTTATATAACCAAAGTTACCATTAAAAAGTCACAGAACAATTTAAAAGTGAGTTAATTGTCATAAAGAGACTAGACTATAAGGATGATGTTGAATGTACAAAAGAAAAATTACAATTTAAAGAAGGAGATAAAACAACTTGATTAATTCCTTTACATGCAACTTTTGATCCATTAGCTATAGTAACAAAGTGAGATATTTTTAAACAAGAGATAAATGAAAATGCATTATCAAGAATATGATTAGAGATACATGAATCAAATATTCATAGATCTTGACCTTCTACATATAGAAATACTTCTCATAAAAAAAACTTTAATTTTTTTTTTCTTTAAATTGAGACACTTGGATTACCTTCCTAGAAAATCATGTAAGAAGTAGCAACTTTTTTAGGTATGACTTATTATTTTGCAATGTGTATTGAAGATGTTCACTCTAACCACCACATCCTACTTAGTTTCTATGATCCCGTCATCTTCCTTATGGTGCTACCATTATTAATGTTTCAATTACTTAGGAAATTTTCATGTTTTTAGATGTCCCAAAAATTATAGTTACTAAGTTATGCACTAAAGTAATGTAATCACCTATTAAAATTTGATCACATCCATTATCAAAATTTAAGTGTAAACTTCACAAAATTAAAAACATGTATAACTTATCAAGTTTTTTTTCTTTATTAATATCCTCCTATAAATAAGTTACAAAAAATCTCTTTAATTCGTCTAGTACAACCCAACCTTGGCTATATATCATCATATTATATCAATTTATATGAATACAAAAAGCTACCAGTTGAATCACATAGAAAGATCGTAGAATTTTATTAACAATAATACCTTTCTCCTTTTTTCCGTTAAGAAGAGCATGTCTTAAAGATTTGAATATTTCTAAGATACTCTCATAATATGTATAAACACAACACCAAACAATCTGTAATTATAATGCAATTAATAAAAGAAAATGTTGGGACTGGTTAATTTTATTTCAGCTCGCAAAATTAATCATTAGCAATAATGATATTATTTGAATTGATCGGTAATTTAAATGTAGTGTCTAAAATGAAATCTTCTATAAATAAATTGATCACATTTAAATAACTAGAAAAAAGAAAAACAAGTTCGACGATTAATCTACTTTTGGTCAATTTTATAACATCTAGGAGTGATGGGATATAATAAGAATTAACAATTGAAAGAGAGATATCATGAAGGAAGAGAAGATACATGAATAAGGAAAGTGGTGGAGTGACCACTTCTATTTAAAGAATTATTTCAAAATATCAATTAATTATTATTTTAAAATAATTCTTGGATAGAATGTTGTGTAAGTCACAACGCTTCTCATTCTCTCTTTCCTTTTTTTTTACACTCTCACACACACACCCATATAT
>Ga0209489_103044_pt1 | contig 33268 bp, 17 predicted proteins | sample SiratrowhiteBW_FD_187527 | JGI IMG/M metagenome (GOLD analysis project Ga0209489, IMG submission 187527) | Root nodule microbial communities of legume samples collected from California, USA - Siratro white BW (SPAdes) (version 2) | ecosystem: Host-associated > Plants > Roots > Nodule | place...
ACACACACACACATATATATATATATATATATATATATATATATATATATATATATATATATATATATATATATATGTATATGCAAATTTACATGTGTGGATGGATGTGATGCTTTGAAAGGTATTAAGATGTACCATGAACGGCAATGCTGTAGCACGAGACATCACAAGTCTGTATTATGGTGTTTTCTTGGGGGTGAAGGGTTTGGACACGAAACCAGCTTTGTGGAGCACTTTGTTCCAGCTTCTAACAAACAAGTAAGCAAGGAGAACAGCAGAGACATTGAAGTTTGGAACTATTCCAGCTGAGTTGAGAAAAACAGCCACAGTGAAGGTGAGAAAAACAAATAAACGAGAAAATAAGATTAGAAAAGAAAAGAAAAAACCTGTTATAGTTCACCGGAAAAGCTTGCCAGAGAAATGGTTGAACAGTTGAGCAGCGAGAAAATGTGTGAAACCCTAACTTTCCAGTTTCACACTTTCACGAGAATAACACACAGAAAGAGAAAATAGGTGGTGAATGGAGAATAATAAATAGCCTTTGTCAACCTAAAATAGGAAGAAAATGCACTGCAAGGGAGGAAGGAAGAAGAAGCACTGCGAATGCGAGGAAGAAGAAGCAGCAAAGGGAAATAAACATAGGGCACGCGAGGGGAGAAGAGTTTTTGTGCCCTAAAAGAAGAGATACAAACGCGGTTCTTAGTGTCAACCGTGTTTGTATCCTCCTAAAAAATAATTTAATAATTGTTTTGCATATACCAACGCGGTTGTTTCTAGAACCGCGTTAGTATCTCTCTACAGTTTTCAATAATAAATTATTTGTGGCTTATTATCGCGGTTCTAGCGTCAACCGCGCTGATATAATTTTACTTAATTTCAAAAATGCCACCGCATTGTTTTTAATTGCGGTTCATTTTTAACCGTGATGATATCCCGTTTTTTAAATGTGTTTTTTCTACTAGTGTTGACTATATACCTATTCCAACAAGATACAAAATCCTTTTTTTAATTTATAAAAAATAATATTATTAAGTTTTGCTAAACATTATTTACTTTCAAAAAAGTTTTTCATAAAAATATATCATCTAATATTCAAATTCAGCAAATGTTATATTAAAAATTGTGCAGACAACAAATAAAAAAAATAAACAATTAAAAAAAAGTTTAAAAATTCATCACACAAACTAGTTTAACGTAATTAAAGACAACTTAATACTTTCAAAAATACCCTTAATCTGCAAACTAAAAATGCAGGGATCCACTTTCAATATGTGAAAGAGAAGAAAAAAATTAATAATAAAAGAATAAAAATGTTAAATAAAAGTAAAACATAGAATCATTAAAAAACTATCTAAAACACTATTTTCTAACTTTTTTTAATGTTATTTAAGTTTTCTTGTCATAATAAAAAAAACCAATACTAAAATTAATAAAAATGAATAAAATGAGATCATTCTCAACTTTGACTGTAAAAACATCAAAATTTCTTTATCTCCAAATTTAATAACTACTATGAGGCATAGAATAACTACTATGAAGCATAGAAGTTGGTAAAAGAAAAGAAGATAGAAATTGGTAGGTAGAAGGGACAAGAAGATGAAATTTAATAACTACTATGAAGCATAGAAGTTGGTACAGGAGAAGAAGGAGGTAGTGGCTGATAGAGGAGAAGAAGGAGGTAGTGGCTGATAGGGAACAAGAAAGCAATAGTGATAATCCACGGTGACAAATAAAAGAAAGAAGATAATGATGATAGCACAAAGAGGCAGTACACATGCGGGCGGAGTGCCTTATATAGAAAACTTATGTTGACGTGAATAACACTAAATAAACTTATTTAGTTTTAATAATTTTTAAAAGATTAATAAATACTTTAAACTTTGTATAAAATAATTAAAGAATTAAAAATAAGATCTTTCATCATTAAAAAATATAAAATAAACAACTTTATCTTAAAATATAAACACAGTAAGCTGATCTGAAATTAATAATATTATTAATATTAAAAAGTTTTAATCAGATTTATAATATAAATTAAAAATTTATTTTATATTTAAATGATATATAATATATTATATATACTCCTCTGATCAACTTTTTGAAACATGAGAAAAAAGCATTCTTTAGTTCTTAAGATTTTAAATTTTCTAAATTAATTTTTAAATTTTGTATCTCTAACACTAATTATACACTTACCAAATTAATTATTTTCAAAATCTAAAAAAATGTAATCGTTTTTTTCATTTTCTATTCTCTTTTATTATTTTAATACCAACAAAACTATTATAATTACAAAACCATTTTTAATCTTTGAAATTTGTGTTATTTTTTTCTATTTTCATTATCAATAAATTATGTAATAATATTTAACTTCAAAAATAATTACTTAATTCGATGATAATCAATGAATAATATTAACTTTTATAATATACTTCATAAATTCATAGAATAAATTATGTCATCATGTTAAATCAAATAAAACAACTAGTGAGGTGATACAAAAATAAATAGGGAGTCATGTGTTACTCTGATCTCCATTTGGTTTTAAGAAAACCTCTTCCTATCTCTAATTAGTTATATATTTTTTTTTCTGCTGCTTCAATAATTTTCTTTTATTATGTGGTGTTGCAATTACAAACACAAATAATTACACAATCAGTTTTAAAGTCCAAAAACCACAAAAATTAATGAATCCAGATCATTCACCTTGACAATGGAAGTGACAAGATTTCCTTAAAAAATAAATTGTCATAATATAATAATAAAGAAAAAGAACATGTTAAGAGAAAGGTTGAAAGATGTTTAAAGGACTGCTAAATACATAATATAAAGTGTGAAAAGGAATGTGATTGGCACTAGTAAAGGAAATGTGGAACCATAGAAATAGATTTATCTTTAATAATGGAAAGGTTGATGAAGTAGACATCTTTGCACTAACACAGATGAATGCTTGAACCTGGACTAAGTTTAGTGGACTTAGAATGCAAGGGTCGCTTTCGGAATAGTTCATGAACCTGACTGGATACTAAAAAAGAGATTTATGTATATATGAACACGTAAAAATTCATTAAATTTATGTTTTAAATAAAAATATTTCGAATACAAAACAAAATTTAGATTTCTTTTCTTATATATAATAATATTTGTAGTTTGTGAAAGTTTATGAAAAGTGGCCTTTGATTTTATTTTTTATATAATAAATTAATTTAAATTAAATTATATTTATTTGGATGCTAATCTGAATTTAATTATTTTTCATATTTTGGAGTTATTATTCTATTTGAAAAAAATGTGAAATAGGTAGATTCTAAATTAATTTGAAAAATATAAAAAATAATTTTTATTTTAAGACATTATTAAAAAAAAAATTTGAAATGTTAGAAGGTGTTTAACTGCACTTATATGCACGTTCTAGTGAAAGAAACGATGAAACTTAGGTTGTTGGAATTGTTATTTTGTGAGACAAAACTTCATATATTTGATCTGTATTAACTTTAAATACAATATGACTAGAGGTGAAATACATAAAAATAAATAAAAAGTAAACATTATGATTTCTAATCTTTTAAAAATTTTGAAGTTTAAATTTAAGTATGAATTTTATTATTTAAAACATAAAATATAATAAAAAAATATTGGATAAAAGAAACTAGTTTTAAGACACAATAATTTATTTTTTATCTTGTTTATTTCCAATTTCTTTTAATTTTACAATTTAAAAGAATAAAAAATTAAATATTTTCATAATTATGAATTTCTTATAATTTTAATATATTAATAAAAAATAATAAAAGTTTTTTTATTTATTCAATTTATTCCGACTCAGTAACTAGTTTGGACATTATTGAATGAAAGTGAGAATTGGTTAAATTGATATTAAAAATGTGACATTTTAATTTTATTTTATTCTTATAATAAAAATAACTCATGTATGGTTTTTACGTGATAAACAGAACTATATTGTTCAAATAAATTGTATTATAAATAAATAATTAAATGAATTGAACTTTTTTAAAGAGATAAGAAAATTGTTGTAAACTTAATGGCTAAAGTTACTGGAGAAATATTAAAAAAAAAACCGCTATATCATTGACTTGACTGAGAGTTTTAAAGTATATATTTGTGTATTTCACTAAATTTTTTTAACCTGAAATATTTATAAGATATTAGAAAGGTTCTAGTAAAGTATTGGGACACGTCACCTTTTCCTTTTGATACATGCATTTAACCGCTCATCTCTCCCATAATAAATCATAAAAATCTTGAAGATAATTTTTACATGCATGTTTTAATATTGTAAAATTAATTTAAATTCAATTTCATTTACCTTGAGAGTTATTTTTAAATTCAGGGTGAACCAACCATTTATAAGTATCTATTGTCGATTATTCTTATTTTTTATTAAATAAGAATATAATTAATTATAGAAATTACAATTATTAACAAAATCTTAAGAATAATATTTATTAATATACTTGAAATTACTTAAATAAAATATAAATTTTTAAAATAGATAATATTAATTAAAATTAAAAAATAACAAAAATATTTAATTAAAACTTATAAAATATACATTTCATACATTTGAATTAATTGATTTAAAATCACCAGTAAAACATAAAATAATTATGAAATATAAGCTATATTTTAAGATTTTTCTCTTTTAATTTTTTAAATGTTAAACAATGCTAATACATGGGAGAGTGAGCAAATAATAAAATTAACCTTTAAAGATAGTATATTTATATTAAAATTTAATATATTTAATACATCTTTTTATTGTATATTATTATTTTATAAATTAATCATTGTTTTCAATATTATTATTATAAATATTATTTTAATTTTATTATTATAAAATTTAGATTTATTATTTTATATTAATTTTTAAATATTATTATTTTATAACTTTAAATAATTATTAAAGTCCATTCTTATTGATAATAGAAGAGCGAGTAAATAGAAATTTTTATTATGAAAAATTAAATATAGAATGACACTATTTTAATGTTCATTTATTTCTTTTCCGTATATCTCGAAAGATGGTGAAAAATTCTGGTACTATGAGGTGTATCTCTCCAAAGATGATAAAATAAGAAAATAAGTTTGGAAGAAGAAAAAAAAAATAAAGGCCGATGCAATAATGTCATGGTATTGCACACCGGTCGCAATTGGTTTAAGTTGGTTTCAATAATATTTTCTTTTCTTATTAGAAACCACATTAAAATTTAATATATCTAATATATGTTTATTGTATATTATTATTATATAAACTTATAGTTTACTATTATTATTTTCAATATTATTATTATTATAATTATTATTAATAATTTAATTATTATTAAATTTTGTATTTATTATTTTAAATTATTTAAATATTATATTTTATAATTTTAATTAATTATTAGAGTACACTTCTTATTGATAAAGGAAAAGAATTTAAATAGGACTTTCATTATTAAAAAAATAAATATATGTAATACATTTTTCAATACCTATTTATTATAGTACTTTTATCCATTTGTCCAAAATATGCTAAAAAATAAGCTTGAAAAAGGGTGAAGAGAAACTGAGGCATTGATGTCTTTTGGAGCTGTTCTCCTCTGCGGACCAGTTATTCGTTCTTCTTTATTCAACTCAGTCTCATTCATCTGTGTGTCTGAGATTCATATTTGTGTTGCATAACAGTGACAATTGGTTTCAATGGTATTTTTTTTTATTGAAAAACTAGATCTATCTTCATCTTTGATCAATCTATGACCTGGAACAGATTAAATTCTAAAATAAGTTTAGAAAAAGTTCACATGGCATATATTCAACTTTTTGCTTCCACTTTTAATAGAAAAATAAAAAAAATATTTTTATTTTTATATATTTGGTTTATTTCTTTATTTTATAATATAATATTTATTTTCTAATAGTTATGATTAATCAACTGTAAATTATGCGTCATATCAAGTCTAAAGTGCTCCACTTTCATTTTCTTACGTCAAGATCTTGAAAACAAAACAAAATGTTAGGTTTTGATTTATCATCAGAGTAGGATAAAAATAACAAATATTTTGCTATTTGCCTTACATACTGTTGCTACATAGGTTTAGTCTTAGGGTTTACAATAATTTTATTTTGTCTTAGGTTTTCCAATAATTTTATTTGCCTTACATACTGCTCAATCCTTTTATGATTTTATATCTTGTTTCTTTTCTTGTACAACATTATTCAGTTACACAACATTCTCCAACAGTATTAAAAAGATCTTTTAGAAGCACATATTCCTCTGATTAAATTAGGGCACAAACATAAGAGTCTTTATGACACAATCAATAATTCAATTATTTTTGTCAACACCTCATGTTTTCCGGATGAAATAAAGAAAAAGTAAAAATAATTTTTACTATTTTACACCATTTTTTTTATCTATATTTTCCTTACCCACATTTTTAGTCATCATTATTAGACTTTTGGCCTAGGTTTATGCATTCTTGTTTTTTGTGAACCGTTTTACTAATTATTTTCTTTTTCAGGCTTTATAATTTGACTAGGCCCATTATTTCTCCCTGTTCATTCTTTTTATCACTTTATTTTTACTTTTTTTATATATATACGTAAAAAGGGGAATGAGAAAGAAAATAAAATGAAATTGAAATTGAATTGTTTTGTTTAATTGTTTAAATTCATTAATTGTTTCATCATTTTAATAATTGCATTTAGGTTCTGTTAAGGATTAGCATTAATAGATTTATAACAGAATGCACTTTTGACTTTTTGTTAGTTACAGTTTACGTTTCCAATATTATGGAGTTAAGTAGAAGAGAGATTGCTCAGAATAGATCAAAGAATCGCAAATTAGTTCTAAGAGGTATGTAAACTATGTATCTGCACTACTGATGTAAGGTTCCAGTTGCACTATGGTTCTGGTTTTGATTCTTGCTCATTGCTACACTGTGGTTCTGGTTGTGATTCTAGTTCTTGCTTCTGATTTCTGTGTATAGAGTACTCTGATTGTAGTTATTGCTTCTGATTTCTGTGTATAGAGTACTCTGATTGTAGTTATTGCTTCTGATTTTGTATTTAAAGTGCTCCTCCTTCTTCTTTTTGGTTTTGTGTTTAGAGTGCTCATCATTCTTGCTTTTGGTTTTGTGTTTAGAACACTGTCATCGTAGTTCTTGCTGATTGTAATTCTTGCTAATTGCTTAATCTTAAAAATAAGTTTGATTATAAAAAGAAAACAAAGAACAATAACGAAATATAAGAAAAGGAGAAGGAAGGCGCGATCGCAGCGTGTTTTTCTCACTTTGGAACCATGCCACCGTGGGTGTCGTCGACTACCGTCCAATAGCCACCACGTCGTCACACCTCACTTGCAACTCCGTCGTCGGCCTCAATTGCCGCAACGACCACCTTCTGCACTCCCTTAACCTTTTCTCCCGAATTAGTCACCACCGTTCATGCCTTGGCCTCTTTTATCCATGATTCCGCGACAACCCTCACCACCTACCTATAGTCATCACGGTGCCACCACACAGTCACTGCACATCGAAACCCCAATTCCACCTTCTTCCAGCTCTACCACCTTTAAGCGTAGTGCCCCTAAACCTAGCTCCGCCACCATGGTTAATCTCCACAAGTTCCTTCATCCCTTTTCCACCATCGTCGATGTCGAAAGGGAGCTGCGTCCTCACCGTTGCTCAAATACCGTTGAGTTTCGCTGCTCCGTCGACCAATCATCTCCCGAGCCACTTCTCTGCTGCTATATTTCTTTACCTAGCTCTAATTAGGGTTCATGAAACGTGAAAAATTAATTTTTGAATGAATAGGGTATTGGGTCTGAAGCAAAAGAGTCACTAGGGAAGTGGTATGACATTGGGCTTAGCCCATTTTTTATAATTTGTTTTGGCACGAATTGAATTGGGTTTAGCCCATTAGAAATTTTGGTACATTAGCAAATGAATAGCACATATGGAAGTCTGAACCTTGGGCTCTTTTTTTAATTTTCTGGTCTGATAGCTATTAAAGACAGGTTAAATGAAGTATGGGCATGGCCAATTAACTTTTATTTCCCGTGAAGACGCAAGGTGAATGAAAAAAACATGAAGCAATTATGGTTATTTGGGTTGAGCCCAATTGGAAATAGGGAACGTGCCTGTAAATGTGGGACAACATGTTTAGTCCATTAATGTTTTCTAATATGGTTCCTTGAATAAAAAAAAGAATGAGTATTATACGCATCTATAACTATAACAATTGTAGGTAGTACAAGCGGAAACTTTTAACACGTGTTCACGTATTAAAAAAACAAAGAAAAAAAATCAAAATATTTAAATACCAAAAAAGGAAAGCAAAACACGTGTCAAAACAAAACAATGAAATCGTGGAAGCTCACATCTGTCACATCTGGCAAGCGCAAAGGTGTTCAAAATTCAAATTTCAAATTTCAAATGTGATCATCAAAACGCCTGCCTCTATCTTAGTCTATAAATACATCATTCGGTGGATGACCAAAACATAAACCACAAATTCTACACGCTACCTCTATCTTTGTCTCACAATTTTACCTTTTATGTTGTTGATGAGCATCATTTTTGGTCCATCATGTTGGTTAATTTTTGCGATTCTTATTTCTGCTCCATCATGTTTGTTAAGTTTTGCGATTCTTATATTTTCTCCAGTAACTAACTCCAAAATGGAAGTTCTCTCACAAATGCAAAGTATTATTCAAATCCTAATGGTCGTCGTAGATATTTCTTAACATTTATTATGTCGATTAATTTTGTCTATATTGTTGCAGGTTTGAAGTTATTGAAAACTTGGAACTTGCAGTACGAGACGGACGATGTTCTGCCAGTGTGCTTTAACCCACCTCGCGATGGTTTAACGAAGGGAAAGCCACCTGGCGATGGTGTAACGAAGGGAAAGCAACAAACTTGTGGAAAAGTCTGGAAGATGGATATTATGTTTGTTATATACATTTGTTTTATGTTTCTTTGTATTTGAAGCGAAATGCAAATTATTCTTCCAATCCTACGGCCCGTCCTAGATATTTGTTAATGTTGTGTATATTGTTGCAGGTTTGTAGTTATCCAGTAAGAGTCCGAGGAGGTCAAGCCAGTGTGTTTTAACTTTGCAAGACAAATATCTAAAGAAGTGAAAGCAACAAACTTGTGGAAAAGTCTTGAAGCATCAAGAATTGTGATATATGTTTGTTATGGTAGATGGTAGATATCGATTTGTGATACTGTTTCTTTGTATTTGTTAAATGTTTCTATTTGAAGCTTCTATCCTACTATGTCACACGTTCAATACACCCAAACAACTTCGTAACTCATCCCTTAATATTTAACAAAGACTTCACCAAGAAATTGAATTCATTCCAACACGTCGGCCAACAATAATTTTCCACTTCTAAACAACTGTGTCACACGTTTAATACACTCAAACAACTTCGTAACTCATCCCTTAACATCTAACAAAGATGTCGCCAAGAACTTGAATTTATTCCAACACGTCGGCCAACCATACATTGCCACTTCTATCGTACTGCGTCACACGTTCAATAACCCAAACAACTTCGTAACTCATCCCTTAACATCTAACAAAGACGTCACCAAGAACTTGAATTCATTCCAACATGTCAGCCAACCATACATTGCCACTTCTATCGTACTGCGTCACACGTTCAATACACCCAAACAACTTCGTAACACATCCCTTAACATCTAACAAAGACGTCGCCCAGAACTTGAATTCATTCCAACACGTCGGCCAACCATACATTGCCACTTCTATCGTACTGCGTCACACGTTCAATGCACCGTAACAACTTCGTAAGTCATCCCTTAACATTTAACAAAGACTTCGCCAAGAATCCTAAACCATTCCAACACGTCGGCCAACAATAATTTTCCACTTCTAAACAACTGCTTCACACGTTCAATACACCCAACCAACTTCGTAACTCATCCCTTAACATTTAACAAAGACGTCGCCAAGAACTTCAATGCATTCCAACACGTCGGCCAACCATACATTGCCACTTCTATCCTACTGTGTCACACGTCGTAACTCATCCTTTAACATCTAACAAAGACGTTGCCAAGAAAATTGAATTCATTCCAACATGTCGGCCAACAATAATTTTCCACTTCTAAACAACTGCTTCACACGTTCAATACACCCAAACAACTTTGTAACTCATCCCTTAATATTTAACAAAGACGTCGTCAAGAACCCTAAACGAATTCCAACACGTCGGACAAAAAAAATTTTGCACTTCTATCCTACTACGCACACGTTCAATACACCCAAACCACTTGGTAACTCATCCCTTAACATCTAACAAAGACGTCACCAAGAACTTCAATGCATTCAAAACATAAATTCCATATAGAAAAGTTTGTTGACAACCAAATTAACAAAGTTACAATTATTTATGCATGTCAAAAATAAAAAGATCAATACTCGGGTGATGATGTTTGAATTGTCGAACGGCCCTCTCAAATCCGTCTTCAAACGCCTCTTTGCCTATGTTACTGAATTCTCCAAGTTCAGATATCAGTTATGCTTTCCTTTTTTCCTTCGCTGTTTTGACCAAACATAGTTCATCCTCTGCATTCTTAGCTCTTACTATAGCAGCATCAGCCAATACCTTGAATGCCCTGGCCTCTTCCTTCGCAATTGTGGCCACTTCCTTTGAGGTCTTGGCTTCTTCCTTCACAGCTTCTGCCTCTTTCTTTGCAGCATCAAGCATTTGATCAGCAAATTGAGCTCTTTTATTGGTGGCTTTCAATTCAGCCTCAACCTCTTTCAACTTTTCTTGGACAGCCTTCAATTTGTCGCATTCAAGCTTTTGTAATCTTTTTAATTCAGCCCTATATTGACCGTCAATGTCCTCAATCTTTTCGTGAATTAGGTCCAGCATATCCTTGTGCCGCTTCAATTGCGTATGCAACCACCTTATTTCCAAATCTTCCATATCCATTCTGTTTGAAACATTTTGCTTCTCCTGTTTTAGTACTTCAACCTCATTCTGCAACGACCGTATTTCGTTGTTCCAATGCATGAGTCTCACCGACAATGCAATTGCACGGCCCAAAATGGAAAAAACAGATTTTAACATGCCATGATATCCCACATAATCTAGCATCTCTTTATCAAAATTAGATGGAAAGTCCGAACTACACAATGTCGACCTCACCAACTCTCTGTCCATGTTAATTTGCCACAGTGAATTGTCCTTGACTTTGCAGTTCGCTACGTGGTCTACTCTGGAGAGAGGTCCTTCGCCAAAGTAGAATAGTCCTGCCAGATTAGGCAACTTTATTTCCTCCACTAGAGGGCTGAAATTGTACGAAGATTGGTGAGACGGGGCTTTGTTCATCGCAGAGTTGTTGGGAGTGGCTGAGGACGATAGAGCAATTGTAGATACTTGAGGTTGAGTCTGGGTTTGCATTTTGGAATTTATCTCTGGGAGAGAATTGTTGTGCTCAACTATATTTGGAGTGGTTAAGGAAGATAGATCAATTGCAAATGCTTGATGTGGTGGGCATGAGTTTCCCCTATTGCAGGACGAGTCCTCCTGCAGTTTTGATATGTCGTCCTCTTCATCAACAGAAAGCACTATGGGTTGAGGATTGTTCTGCTGCATAGTCGTGTCCTGTGGTTGCCATGTGTTGTCAGTGTTTGAGCCTGAGTCCTCTAGCAGTTTTGATATGTCGTCCTCCTCATCAACAGAAGGCACTGTGGGTTTAGGATTGTTCAGCTGCTTAGTGTTGTCCGATGGTTGCCATGCGTTGTCACTGTTTGAGCATGAGTCCTCTAGCATTTTTGATATGTCGTCATCATCAGGATTTTCCTGTTGTTCTTCATTGGGGATGACAAACGGAGTTGCAACACGGAGGACATTGGGATTCCAATAACCCATCACTTCTGCAAAAACAAAAGTTAACTCTTAAATTATGACAAACATTACACAACTTACAACACCAAACTGTTACTCACCTTTCAAGTACTGATCAGGTTCCTTCACGTCAATTGAATCCATCAGGTCTTTCGTGGGTAAGGGTTTGCCGTACGAAATCTGAAATCAATTAGAAATTGTACGTCGAGCTTTTCCTGTGCCGTTAGTTAATTGGCCGTCCGAGATTTGAACTTCGTCGGTATGACCCAATAAAGAGGAAACCTGGGAGCATAATTCTCATCGAAGAGTATGCGCCTTGAGAGATCAGTTTTTCTAGCTTTTACTTTAAAGAAAGCATCCTTGAATGTATTAAAAGAATTTTTGTACAGGGAAAATAATTTCAGACGTGAACTAGCAAGAGACAAAGAAATCCACCCAATGGACTCACCGTATTTCAGTTGATAAAAAAACATGAACTTATTCTTAGTCGGCTCTATACTGAAATATTTACAAACGATTTGGAACGCCTGCAAACACCCCCATGTGTTTGGAGCAAGTTGGCTAGGGGCGGTCTGCATTTCAGTCAACAGCTCGCATTCAAAAGAAGAAAGAGGACACTGAATGCTAAATTGTGTAACCATATACTCATAAAAAAATGTATAGTCATCCCCATCTAGGGCAGGGGACATGTACACTCTCTTGAAATGTTTAGCTCCGCTGAGGCCTATAAAAAGGGAAGACTTCGCAAGGGCAAATACGGTACTTCTTCAACGCCTCTCTCAGATACATATATGTACACCTAGACTTATACTGGTCAACCTCCCCGCTTACCCAAACATAATCTGGGTCTGCAGGACGAGGGTATTTCAGTTTTTTATGGGGGTTCTTCCGCGGTGGGTTATCCCAGTAATGATTTTGACGCTTACGCTTTAAGGATTTTCTTTGAATGGGATAGGAAATGGAGTTTGGCTGTATGGGTTGCATAGCACTACTCACAGAATCAGAAACTGAAATAAAAGACATGGAATCAAGATCGGAGTTACCAATTGAGCAATTGTAACAAAATTGCAGGCAAGTAGGACAGCACGACACGATCGGAGATCCACGGGAGTCTGCTTTCTTTGAACGGAGCGACCATACCTTAGAAAGCAAAACTCCAAATGTAGCTTTTTCAGTCAAAAATATGGTCTGCTACGGCCACGTCATTCTTTGTGAACGAATTAAGACATGCCACGTCAATCACTTACATGCTGTCATTTCACTTTTCCAGAGAATTTGATTCACAACCATCGCCGTTTCTTGGTAAACGAGAGGTCAGAATTATGATTATAAAAGAAAACCCCTCATTAATGTTCTCGCAAATTTATAAATCCCCTCATTAATGCACTGACAAATTGAATTCATTTGAAAATTACGTACCACATATACACATGTTTGCCAACCGTGAGTTCGAATGCATTCAAACAACATTTACGAATTATAAACACCTTCGTGTTAGTTATACATTCACCAGAGCACCTCGGCCAACCCTCACTTAGAATGCATTGAAATAGCACTTACGAATTATAAACACGTCGGCAACTGTTCTAATTAATTTGAACACGTCGGCCAAGCCTTATTTAGGAGTTATAAACACCTAGGGTAGACTTTGAAGGCATTGGAACACCAGTTACGAATTAAAAACACTTCGGCGATAGTTGTAATGTATTGGAACACATCGACCAACATTGACGTAGGTAATGAAAACACGTCGGCAATTATTATAATGCATTGGAACACGTCGGCCAAGCCTCATTTATGAGTTATAATCACCTAGGGTATACTTTGAATCCATTGGAACACAAGTTACGAATTATAAACACGTCGGCCAACATTCACATACCACATATGAACACGTCGGCAACTGTTCTAATTCATTTGAACACGTTGGTCAAGCCTTATTTAGGAGTTATAAACACCTAGGGTAGACTTTGAATGCATTGGAACACCTGTTACGAATTGTAAACACTTCGGCAATAGTTGTAATGCACTGGAACACGTCGGCCAACATTGACGTACTAAATGAGAGCACGTCGTCAACTGTTGTAATGCATTTGAACACGTCGGCCAAGCCTCATTTAGGAGTTATAAACACCTAGGGTAGACTTTGAATGGATGGAACACCAATTACGAATTAAAAACACTTCGGCGATACTTGTAATGCATTGGAACACGTCGGCCAACATTGACGTAGGTAATGAAAACACGTTGACAACTGTTATAATGCATTGGAACAAGTCGGCCAAGCCTCATTTATGAGTTATAATCACCTAAGGTATACTTTCAATCCATTGGAACACAAGTTACGAATTATAAGCACGTTGGCCAACATTCACATACCACATATGAACACGTCGACAACTGTTCTAATGCATTTGAAAATGTCAGCCAAGCCTCATTTAGTAGTTATAAACACCTAGGGTAGACTTTGAATGCATTGGAACACTAGTTACGAATTAAAAACACCTCGGCGATAGTTGTAATGCGTTGGAACACGTTGGCCAACATTGACGTAGGAAATGAAAACACGTCGGCAACTGTTATAATGCAGTGGAACACCTCGGCCAAGCCTCATTTATGGTTATAATCACCTAGGGTATACTTTGAATCCATTGGAACACAAGTTACGAATTATAAACACGTCGGCCAACATTCACATACCACATATGAACACGTCGACAACTGTTATAATGCATTTGAACACGTCAGCAACTGTTATAATGCATTGGAACACGTCGGCCAAGCCTCATTTATGAGTTATAAGCACCTAGGGTATACTTTGAATGCATTGGAACACCAGTTACGAATTAAAAACACTTCGGCGATGGTTGTAATGCATTCGAACACGTCGGCCAACATTGACGTAGGAAATGAAAACACGTCGGCCAACATTCACATATGACATATATAAAAACGTCGGCAACTGTTCTAATGCATTTCCACATGTCGGCCAAGCCTCATTTAGGATTTATAAACACCTAGGGTAGACCTTGAATGCTTTGGAAAAACAGTTACAAATTATAAACACCTCATCAAGTGTTTTAATTGATTTAAACATGTCGGCCAACATTCACATACCACATATAAACACGTCGGCAACTGTTCTAATGCATTGGAACACATCAGTCAAACCTCATTTAGGAGTTATAAACACCTAGGGTAGACTTTGAATGCTTTGGACCAACAATTACGAATTATAAACACGTCGGCAAGTGTTTTAATGGATTCAAACATGTCGACCAACATTCACATACCACATATAAACACGTCGGCAAGTGCTCTAATGCACTAGAACACGTCAGACAAGCCTCATTTAGGAGTTATAAACACCTTGCGTAGACTTTGAATGCATTGGAACACCAGTTACGAATAATAAACACGTCGGCAAGTGTTTGAATGCATGAGACACCAGATATGAATTATAAACACTTCGGCGATAGTTTGAATGCATTTGAACACGTTGGCGTTCAAAGACCTGGGCTAAACTTCAATTAACAATTATAACCACGTCGACAAACTTGTAAATACACTCAAATACATCGGCCAATAGAGTTCCAATGCATTAGAAGACATCTGCTATCATTCACTTATTCTTTGTAACTAACTATTGAGTCATGTCATGTTTGTTAATATATTATTTAATTTTTAAATTAAGCATAATTTACAAAGAATCTTAGCAACAGACGTTTCAATCACAAAGCATCTAATCGTTGCATCTGACGTATGTGACCACTATTAACATTTCGAACATGTATTCAAATTTCAAATTTGAAAATTCAAATACATACTTTATGTTTGTGAGGTAATACAAGCTGAAACAGTGTGCACGTGACTCTCTGCCATAATTTACGTACAAATTCAGCAATAGATGTGTCAATCCCAAACTATGAAATTGTGGAAGCTTACGTCTGTGACGGGTGGTAATCTGTAAATCACGTATTCAAATTTCTAATTTTAAAAAGCGACAGTGTGTCAAAACCTTCATTCTGTGTAATAGCAAACGCCATGATTTGGGTTAAGTTTTTTTCATGATATTGTGTTTGTGTGAGTCGTACTATTTTGGCCTTGCGATTCTTATATCTTCTCCACCAATGTTTCCTTTGATTTTCCCTTCTTTGTTTTCTTCCTCGTATGGATTGCAAAATTTTGCTGTCTTTGTGGTATTCCTCTTACCCATTCCTTTTTTAAGTTTTGCAAATTTCTATAAATTTCTTCCATTTATCAACTAACCAAACCTCACACCAATTTTTTTCCAATTCACTCTCCATATTTCTTCCATTTATCACCTAACCAACCATCAACACCAATTTTTTTCCAGTTCACTCTCCATATTTCTTCCATATATCCACTAACCAAACCTCAACAACAATTTTTTTTTTTCAAATTTACTCTCCATCTACCACTATTATGAAGCACAAGCAGCAGTCGATTTCATATTAGCGGCACAAAGAGAAATTACCAGATGCGGATTTCAAGAACTTATTATGTAACCAACCAAAAACACTTGGTTGCCGAAATTGTTAAAGGCAGATTTGAATTTATTTTCCAATTCACTTTCCATCTACAACTCTTATGAAGCTCAAGTAATAGTATATTTCATATTTGCATTATTAAAAGAAAATTAATGTTCCACATTTCAAGCTGTGAATGTAGCCATTGTGATAAGTTGTCTGTCTAAATTGTTTTTGTCAAAATTTTATTTGCAAGTTCATAAGCAATGTCCTATAAATACTATTTCAATAAATTGAAACACGTCATGCCATAGTTTCAAACCATTCGAAGACGTCGGCCATAGTTTGAAAACAAGCTAACACTTCTGTCTATAGTTTAATTCCTTGAAACACCTCGGTCTACCCCAATTAGCACTAATCAACACCTCGAAGAGATTTTAAATTCTTTGGAACACGTCGGCCAATCATCAATTAGCACTAATAAATAAATCTGCCACAGTTTAAATGTATTAAATGACGTCTTCAAAGCTTCAATTATGACTTATAAAAACATCGTGTACAGTTTGAATAATACAAGTACGTCTGCCAAGCTTCACTAATTAAACAACAAAATTAGGGCACATTCTTAAACCTGTATAGCCAAATTAAGGATAATGCAATAAACATCTAATGACCTTATTTATAGAACACAAATTTATATCGAATGGAATTAACATAGTTCCAAACAAGAAAACGTCAATTAACAAAGTTGAAATTTCCAAAATCAAAGCACAACATTCAATTATCAAATTTCAAATAAAACTTCAAACATCGTCCTCCACCATCTTTCCGTCTACCACATCTCTTTATCCATGTCAAAAATTGAGGAATCAACAGTAGGGTGATGAAGTTCCAATTGACGAAGGGCCCTCTGAAATCCATCTTCGAACACCTCGATGCCGACGTTAACTAATTTGCTAATTTTAGACTTTAGCTCTGCTTCCCTTTTGCCCCAAGCTTCTTTGATTTTACTCACGTCATCCTCTGCATGTTTAGCTCTTATCTCAGCAGCATCAGCTCCTTCCTTTGCAGTCCTGGCCTCTTCCCTCGCAGCTTGGGCCTCTTCCTTGCAAGATTCGGCTTCTTTCTTCTCAGCCTATAACATTTCCTCTGAAGTTTGGGCTCTTTTTTTCGTCTCTTCCACGTCAGCCTCAACCTGTTTCAACTTATCCTCAACGGACTGCAGCTGCGCAGATGCTTGCTGCTCAAATTTATCATGTTCAGCCCTATAAAAATCATGTACATCATTCAATTTTTCTCGAGCTTCCTCCACCATTGTCTCCTCCCTCTCAATAGTAGATTGCAAATTCCTTATTTCCACCAGCTTCATATTCAGTGTATTTAACAATTTCTTTTTCTCTTGCCACAGTGCTTCAATTTCATCCTTCAATGTACTTAAGACGTTTATTTTGACAGTAGAATCCATGAGTCTTGTTGTCACTGCCATTGAACGACCCAACATCGCAAAAAGAGAAGTCAACATGCCCTGATTCCCCACAGAATCTAGCAACTCTTTATCATAAGTTGATGGAAATTCCGAACTACCTAATCGCGACCTCACCAACTCTGGATCCATGTTAAGTTCCCAGAGTGAGTTGTCCTCCGGTTTGCAGATCCCAACGTGGTCTACCCTGTAGAGAGATCCTGGACCAAAGTAGAATAGGCCTGGCAGATTAGGCAACTTTGGTACCTCAACTGGAGGCCTGGTGCTGACCGAAGATTGGTGAGAAGGTGCAATGGTACGCAAAGAGTTGTTTCGAGTCGCAGAGCAAGATGGATTAGCTGCAGATTGTTCAGGTTCATTGTCGAGTTGGATTTCAGAAGGTAACACTGGGGTAGGATTGTTCTGCTCAATTTGGAACTCCTATTCTGGGGCTGAGTTCGCCCTCTTCCCAACCGACGGTTCGACTATTTTTGTTGAAACTTCGTCATGCTCTGAAGCTCTCATTGGTTCAGGATTCTGCATATTCGAGTCGTCGGCTTGGCATGATTTGCCCCTCTTTGAGGCCGACTGCTCTAACTGTTTTGGAGAGTGATTGTCATCATTCGAGTACACCACCATCTTCCTTTTTTTACCCTTTTCTGCTTGGCCTTTATCCTCGTCGGAATTGGCAGCTTTAGCTACCAGCGCCCTTCGATTCCACTTTCCCATGAGTTTTGCAAAAACAAATTTATCTGTTACATAATGACAAACATGAAATCAGTCACATGACCAGACGCAACACACCATTCAAGTACTCTACAGGGTCCTCGGCATCAACCGAATCCATCAACTCTTTTGTCGGTAACGGGGACCCGTAAGAATTTCTAAAATCAATTAGACATTGTATGTCCACCTTCTCCTCGGCCGTAAGCTGATATTCCTACCTAGATTTGAATTTGTTGGGGATGATCCAATAAAGAGGAAACCTTGGCACATTGTTTTGATCGAACAGTATACGCTTTAAGGGATCATTCTTGGTAGGTTTTACTTTAAAGAATGTATTTTTGAATTCCTTGAAGGAATCTTTGTACAGGGTAAACAATTTTAGATAAGTATTTGCAGGTGCTAAAGAAATCCAACCAATCGACTTCCCGTATTTCATTTGGTAAAAAAACATAAACTTATTTACAGTTGGCTATATACTCAAATACTTACAAAGTATCTAGAACGCCTTCAAAAGCGCCCATGTGTTCGGATGAAGTTGGCTAGGGGTTGTTTGCATTTCGTTCAAGATATGGCATTCAAAAGGCGACAGAGGGAACTGAATGGCAAAGTCTCTGACCATGTAGTCATATAGATAAGTATAGTCGTCGTCGTTCACAGCTGGTGACATGTAAACCCTCTTGAACTGTTTACAACCACTCAGTTCTACGAAAGGCATGAATTTCGGTGGGCAAACATTCGAGATGCTCATAACCTTTCGAAGATAATCATTTGTAAACATAGAGGCAAATCGCTCCACATCCGCATTGTCTGAAGGAGGAGGGTATTTCACTCTTTTCTTAGGTTTCTTTCTTGGTCTCTCATCCCCCGACTGATTCATAGCCTTACACTTTCTGGGTTTCACAATAGCCTTATTCTTTAAGGGTTTTGGAATGGCCTTACCCTTTTCCACCCCTAACTCAATGTCTGTAGCAGAATAATATCCTATTGGTTGCACCTCAATAGCAACCATCGTTCTACCATCAGAACTCTTAGTAGAAATAGAATCACAAAAAGAAGACATGAAGCAAGAACTTACCAAATTAAAGAGATAAGACAAAAATGGAGGCAAGAGCGTCAGGAAGATTGTAGATATTCGCCAATATTAGTTCTTTGAGTTTTGAGGGTGAATGTTACAAACTTTCGTAACCTATTCTAAAAGTCAAAAGTCTCATTAGAAAGTTAAACTAGAAACACAGCGTTTTTAGTATAAAATTTGTATTCATAGTGTCCATTCAGCAATTTGTGAAGGAATTAAAGGCGAACACGTCAGTCAAGTATGTCCTGTCATTGTAGCATTCCATAGAATTTTCTGCATCAACCAAAGCCGTTTATTGGGAGATGAGAGGTCTGAATTATAATTATTAACCAAAACCCCTCATTAATGTTTTTTCAATTTGATAAAACCTCTCATTAATGCTTTTGAAAATTGATAAAACCCGTCATTAGCGCTGACAACTTAGCACTTTTAAACAGTAAAGTTTAAACACTAAACAACTTTAACAACTGTAATGAGCACTCAAACACGTCGGCTAAGTTTCACTTAGCAATTACAAAGACCTAGACCATAGTTTGTATGCATTTAAACACGTCGGCGAAGTTACACTTAGCTGTATAAACACCTCTGCCAGATTTATAATGCTTCCCAAAAGCTCGGCCAAACTTGAAGAGCACTTATAACTACCTCTGCCAGAGTTTTATTGGAATGAAACACATAGGACATCCTTCACTTATCAATTAGAAAAACATCGGCTGGAATTTCAATGCATTAAATTACCTTCGCCAACCGTTACTTAGCGTTCATACAAAACTTAGGCAGAGTTTCAAGCAATTTTATCATGTCGGCGAAGGTCAAATTAGGACGTATAAATACCTCTGGCAGAGTTTTAATGAATTCTAACACGTCGGCCATCCTTTACTTAGCGCTTCTGAAAACCTCGATGAGACTTCTAATGCATTCGAACACGTTATACAACCTTCACCGACAACTTTTATATACTTCTGGCATAATTTCATAGCATTCAAACACCTCGGCTATGCTTTTTTTATCGCTACTAAACACGTTTACATTCAAAACACCTTGGCCAACGTTCGCTTAAGCATTAAAAAAACCTTGGCCAATGTTCGCTTAAACATTAAAAACACCTTGGCCAAATTATCAATTCATCTTAACACTTAGGTCAATTCTCCCGTGCATCCAACTACCTTGACCAAAGTTCACTTAATCCTTAATATCAGTATGAATTTTTTTTAAAACAACTTTCCTAAAAATAATTTATACAGAATTTTTCATATAATGTACGTAATTTATATTAACAAAATAATAAGGTATGCGCAATATTTAAGACAAAATTATAAATCTTGGTCACGTAATAATTTTTTTTTTCATTTTGAATGCATAAAAACAACTTGGACAACTGTGGTTTATCCTGTTAAATGGAAGAAGAGCTAATGTAGCTTTCTCTCCATAGTAGACTAGACGAACGTCCCACAATCGTAAACGTTTTCGTCAAAATTTCATACCCCAATACAAAGGTTGTATGTAGCATTATTTTTTCGTCAGAAGAGAACACTGGGGCCTGTTGAAATTTTATTGGAAAACTCAGGTTTCCAATTTTGACCTAATTATGCATTTTAGATTTTTTATATCTACAGTTTTTTTAGTCAACGTGATATTCACCGAAACGGCAATTGTTATACTTTTTCTCAACATTGGATTGCAGTAATGAGGCACAGTTCCATCTTCTGCAACCAATTAACATACGCCAAATAAAAACTTATATCAAAAAGTTGATTGTATCTTTATTTTTTTAATAACTTAATAGATTTGGGCGCTGCAAATACTACCTTATATGGTACGTGGATTTTCTTTTGCGTGAAAGACAATACTGTATTTGTTCTGAAAATTTTGTTTCCAACCACAAATATTCCTTTTTACTTTATTCTCCATTAAAAGTTTTCTGTTCGATGTCTTTGTCAGAAGCGGATATTCACCAAAAACGCAATATTTGACCTTTTATATTTAGTATAACTTCTTTTTGTTAACACTTCTGCATCTTCATTTTATTTTATCATCTTCATCTCTAACATCAGAACAAGCTCAAACAGAATTTCAAATTGTTATTCATATGGATATGCATATGGATTCAAATGATTACAAAATTGCAAGAAGAAGAAGAAGAATGATCATCGCCGAGAAGTTTTCCAATAAAAAAAAAGCTAGCATGTAGAAAGCTATATCTTTGTACTTCATGTTCATCATTTTTGTAGTTTCTTCTAAGAATGTTTCATTTACCGATATATTGATTATCATTGTATCGAGTTTTTTGCTTCAGGTGACAATGAGGTCGACCAAAGTAATGGACATCAAAGGGAAGTTCTGAAACCAACTGAGGGTAACATACATAGTCTATAACTATCATTTATGGAAATTTATGCTTTAGGCAATCAATATTATTTTTTAAAATTACTTTACCTATTTGGAAATCTTATTTCAGATAACTTTGATAAGGATTGTTCAAATGCAAGAAGAAAACGGAAGTTTATTGTCTCTCAAAACAAACCCAATATTATTCCAAAGAGGACGCCATTTGGTGAAGTCATTTGTGGTCAGTCATCACTTTGCTTTTAAATACAATTATCGTTCCTGAAAATTACACTAACAACATCCCTGAACTTAAATTACTTCTTGTAGAAAATAATCAAGATTCAGAAAGAAGCTTTATCGACCAAAGTACTGTCACCCCTGTTTCTCAGAGTATGGTCGAAATTAATCAAAATTGTCAAAATTAATCATAATAGAATATAATATATATACATAGTTATCTGTCATGGCTTATGACAAACGATATTGTTTCGCAGGTAATTTTAGTGTATTGACTGTTCAATCAACACAAAAAACCTTCTCATGTTATCAACAGAAACCATCATTTTGTGTTGGCAAGGAGAACAATATTAAATAATCATTGCAAACCAACACATTGGATGCTGGGAAAGGATTTTGAAAGCAACAATATGATGGTAATTTTGAATATCATATATATTTGAGTCAGCTATAAATTTGTGCACCATACACCATTGTTTACCAGACTACATTATTAGCTAACTAATTTCATATCTGTAATATTTATTGCTTAGGTACAAATATTATTAAATCATTTGTAGAATGTACACAAATGAATTGTTCTGAAAAATCTGACGTTGTCAATATCGCGGATGTTGTTAATCGAATGGAAAATGAAAACACAATTAATAAAAAACAAAAAGAAGGTCAGTTTCATATATATAGTTGTTTTTATAACTGCCATTATTTTTTTCTTCATAAACACTTGATTAATATTAACGTATAAACTTATCTTTATCAGGTTCAAGTTATATTCTGTCCCCCACAAAATCAAAAACAACGAAGTCATCTCAATCTTCTGAAGTTCTACATCTCTCTTATTCAACTTCTAATATGAATTATTCTTCCATGATATTAGATTATGAACAACCTGTACCAATTCATATTGATTTTAACAATAAGCTTTATTGTAGAGTTGAATCTCAAGGTTAGGACTTTATTCCTTTTTTACATTTGGTCTTTATTATTGAACAATATTTCTTTATGAATATATTACAAACACATTTTTTATTATTAATGTTCATTAAATTTAGAAATTGTTGATATTGGTCAACCTTGCATGGAATGCCAATACTGTCATGCTGAGTTGTGGTATGAAGAGAGAGCTGATAAATCAAAAAGAGGAAATAAAGTAGAATTCTCTATATGTTGCGGACGGGGAAAGGTACAACTTCCATCATTACAAAAACCTCCACAATTGCTTACAAATTTACTTAGTGGTGAGGATCATCGAAGCAGAAACTTCTTACAAAACATTAGAAGTTACAACAACATGTTCGCTTTTACTTCTATAGGAGGTAAAATAGACTGTTCAATGAATAATGGATCTGGACCTCCTCAATTTATTCTTAATGGACAAAATTATCACTGCATAGGAAGTTTGTTGCCACAAAATGGATCAAGTCCTAAGTTTGCTCAACTGTACATCTATGATACATAAAACGAGACAACTAAAAGAATTCATCATTTTGGGTACGTAGTATGATTGTTTTCCTCTTAAAATGATTTAGATGTTACTTTTAACATTTTATTCATCATTGGTTGTTGATATAATAAATATGATTGATGAACACAATTTGCTTGCAAAGTCATTCAGAAGGGTTAGAGATTTGTCACATGGTTTTCCAAAATCTGACTTTACGTTGAGATTGTTTCGAAATAGATGGAAAGATCCTAGAGTGTATAACATCCCTTCAGTTGATGAGATAACAACTTTAGTAGTTGGTGATTTGAGTAATATGGAGCCAGGAAGAGACATAATTGTCAAAAAGTGTTCAGGAGAATTGACAAGACTGCATGAAACGCACACTTATTTTATTCCACTCCAATATCCTCTGATATTTCCATACGGAGAAGATGGATACCAAGAGAACATTCTGATACGAGAGTGTCACAATAATGGTCAAATTTGGAAGAGAATGCGAGTTTCTTTAAGGGAATTCATTGCATTTAGAATCCAACAAAGAGATCTTAAGTTTGGTAACATCATCAATGCACGTAGGTTATTGCAGCAATTTGTGGTTGATTGTTACACAATGATTGAGTCACAACGTTTGTCATTCATAAGAGCAAATCAAAAATTAATACGATCCGAATTGCTTTGTGGTTTGCAAGAAGCAGTTAACAGAGGAGAGACTAATCCTTCCTTGATTGGTAGACGTGTAGTTCTACCTGCTTCATTTACTGGTGGTATGAGGCACATGTTCAACAACTGTCAAGATGCTATGGCTATTTGCAAGAAATTTGGATATCCTGATTTGTTTATAACTATAACATGTAATGCTAATTGGAGTGAAATCCGGGATTTCCTGAGGCCAAAAGGTTTAAGTGCTTCAGATAGACCTAATATTGTTTGTAGAGTGTTCAAAATGAAGCTCGATTAGATGATGACTGATTTCAAGAAGAATAACTTCTTTGGCAATACTAGTGCAGTTATTTATTTTTGTAATTTAAATTATTCTAATTTATTTAAATAATTTATATTAATATTCATTATTGATCAATCTTTGTATATTAGGAATGTATACTGTCGAATTCCAAAAGCGAGGTCTGTCGCATGCTCATATATTACTGTGGTTGAATGGTGAAAATAAATTGCAAACTTCAAGCGAATTGATAGAGTTATCTCTGCTGAATTACCACATGCAGATATATATCCCAAAATTTTCAAAGTTGTTTCAAGTTATATGATTCAAGTCCATGTGGAGCAGCTAGATTCAAGTCACCTTGCATGAAAGAAGGTAGATGTTCGAAATTTTTTCCTAAGAAATTCACATCTTCGACTACCATTGATGAAGATGGATATCCTTCTTACAGATGTCGTGATTATGGTGTAGTTGTGGAGAAAACTGGAATTAAATTAGACAATAGAAGTGTTGTGCCTTATAGTCCAGTTCTTTTGATGAGGTATCAAGCACATGTCAATACAGAGTATTGCAACAAGTCAAATTCGATAAAGTATTTGTTTAAATATGTCAACAAAGGTCCGGATAGAGCTACAATTCAAATTTCTAGCAATTTTGTAGAAAGCAGTGACACAACTATTGTGGACAAAATAAAAAACTACTATGATTGGAGATACTTGTCGCCATGTGAGGTAGTTTGGCGAATATTTGGTTTCGACATCCACCATAGATGGCCGCCTGTGCAAAGATTAACATTCCACTTGCCGCGTCAACAATCAATTTTGTTTCAAGACGACGAGCAGGTTGATGTAGTATTACAAAAAGGACAAACTTCCAAAACAATGTTTTTAGCTTAGTTTGAGGCCAACAAAATTTATTTGGAGGGTAAAAATTTGACATATTCTGAATTTCCAAACATGTTTGTCTGGATGCCTCAACAAAGAGTATGGAGACCAAGGAAGCAGGGCTACATGATTGGTAGAGTGACATATGTTCCTCCTGGATCTGGCGAATTGTATTACATGCGCATATTATTGGCAATTCAGAAGGGTTGTACTGATTATGATAGCATAAAAACAGTAAATGGACAAATTCATGAGATATATGAACAGGCTTGCTATGCTTTGGGGCTATTGGCAGATGATAAAGAGTTCATTGATGCAATCATAGAAGCTTGCGAATTAGCTTCTGGAAATCAACTTAGAAGGTTATTTGTTTCATTATTGGTGATGAATACAATGTCAAAACCTGATGTCGTCTGGAATGCTACATGGAAGTTACTTTCAGATGAAATCTTACACCATAAAAGGAAACTAAATAACTTGCCAGGTACTATATTTAGCACTTTTACGAATATAATAATATTATTTAGTCTTTATATTTTTTTTGTAGGGCTTCAAATTGCGGATCCTCAACTGCAAGAGATTGAAATGTTATTGGTGTCCAATGGTAGATCATTAAAAGAATTTGTTTCTCTTCCACAGCCTGATATGTCGAATTCCTCATTGTTTCAAAACAATTTTATTATGGACGAGCTAAACTATGATAAAGAAGATATGGGAAGACAACATGCATCAATGTTACAAGATCTTAATTGTGAACAATTGAAGGTCTATAAAGAGATCATGTCAGCAGTAATTTTACAAGAAGAAGGGTTTTTTTTTTGTATGGCCATGGTGGTACTGGAAAAACGTTTATGTGGAGAACATTATCATGTGCTTTAAGGTCTAAGGGAATGATAATTTTAAATGTAGCTTCAAGTGGGATTGCTTCTTTGCTACTTCCAGGAGGAAAGACAACACATTCTAGGTTTTGTATACCTATATTAATCAACGAGGAATCAACTTGCAACATACCTCAGGGAAGTCTTCGTGCAAGGTTATTGATCGAAACCAAATTGATTATATGGGATGAAGCACCGATGATGAATAGATTATGTTTCGAAGCATTTGAAAGAACTTTGAGAGATATTATGAAATCTCAAAATGAAGAAAACAGTAAAAAACCATTTGGAGGAAAAGTTGTTGTTTTGGGAGGCGATTTTAGGAAAATCTTGCCTGTTGTCAAAAAAGGATCCAGATATGATGTCGTGAAGTCAACAATCAACTACTCTGATCTATGGAAAAATTGCAAAGTTTTAAAACTTAACAGGAACATGAGGTTAAGTACAACAACATGTGCTCAGACAGCCACAAGTATCAAAGAATTTGCTGATTGGATTATGAAAATAGGTAATGGTGAAACAAATCTAGATGAAAATGGCGAGGGAATTATACATATACCAGAAGATCTGTTAGTAAAAAAAAAGCGTCTCACCGTTGCTAGCATTAGTTCACTTTGTCTATCCTCAAAATGTCTTAAATAGCATATGTCAAACACTTTTTGATGATGCAACAATACTATGTCCAACAATTGAAGCTGTAGAGGAAGTTAATGATTTTATTCTATCTTTAATAGATGGTGAAGAAAGAACGTATCTCAGCTCAGATACACCTTGCCAATCTGATGAAGACAATAACATCCAAAGTGAATGGTTCACGTCTAAATTCTTGAACGATATTAAATGTTCTGGCATACCAAATCATAAGATCAAGTTGAAAGTTGGTGTTCCTATCATGCTTTTGAGAAATATTGATCAAGCAAATGGTCTTTGTAATGGGACAAGATTGCAAGTTAATCATCTTTCCAAGAACATTATTTCTTGCACAGTGATAATCAATAAGAGCCAAGGTCAATCACTTTCCAAAGTTGGATTATATCTTCCACGTCTGGTTTTCACACATGGTCAACTATATGTTGCTGTTTCAAGGGTAAAAACAAAGACAAGATTCAAAATACTTATTTTGGATGAAGATGAAAATGTGTTAGACAACACAAAAAATGTTGTGTACAAAGAAATATTTTGAAACCTTTAATACATATCCTTTACTTATTATTACGTCTGTTATTTATATTATTTTTTTATATGTTTCTGAAAACATTTCCAATGCATTAAAATACGTCGGCAAATGCTCACTTATTACTAATAAATAACTCTAGCAGTGATTGATTTTTGATGGGACACCTGCCAACTGTAAAGCACTTACTCAAAATTCAAATTCAAATTCAAATTTTAAATTTAAAAAAAAAAGACTGTATCTATGTTTAAATTCTTTATAAAAAGCTTAGTTCCTTGCATTAACAAAACTACACGGTTTGGTTAAATTGAACGTCTGTTTCTTAAGGGATATGTTATTCATGATGTTTTGGGTTTATTGATGTTTGAGTCTTCTTTGAAATTTTATTTTTTATGCATTATGATTCTTATATCTTCTCTAACAATCTTACTTTAGGTTGGCTTTAGGGTGTAGAGTTTAGGGATTTTATAATCACATCTTCATCTGATGATGATTTTGTTGAAATCCCAGTAAAACTACACCTGTCAGTTATTGTTTTTTTCCTTCCATTTGCGATTTTTATATCTTCTCCTTTTTTGTTCTGTTATGTCTGTTTTTTGATATTTTTTATGTAGTCCAGCAGTGGCAAACTAGAAGAATTGAAGGCTTCCATTTGCGAGTCTTATATATTCTCCTTGCTTCACGTTGGATGCTTGCCAGAGAGCAGTTCAAATGTGCCATGAATAAAGCTTCGACAAATGGAAGAGCATAACATCTTTTCCATTCAACATTCGGCTTTTGATGAAATTCAACATATGTGATTGTGCTGCCTCAACAAAGTAACATAGTTGATGATTTACCACTGTTTAGAGTTTAGTGTTTATTTTGTATTTGTAACATAGTCGATTATTGACAACTGTTTAGAGTTAGTGTTTATTTTGTATTTGTAACATAGTTGATGATTGACAACTGTTTAGAGTTAGTGTTTATTTTGTATTTGTTTATAGTTGAATGAATAAATAATTTCTGTAACATTCAAATGTTGTTGACTACTTTTATGGTTTGTCTATTAATTTATCATACTTTATTATTATTGCTGCTAATATGCGAACATACTACAATAAACCTTATCAGTTAAACATGGCAACGACATTGTGAACACTTCGCAACACGTCGGCTAGAGTGTGATGCACTCAAAGACATACGCGAAACCTTACATATACCTTAAAAACAAGTCGACCATAGTGTAAACAAATTCAAACACGTCGACAAAAATTGACGTACACTTCAGACAAGCTTAATTTAACAAGTATGAACACGTCGGCAAGAGTGTGAATTCACTCAAACAATTTGGCTAGCCTAACTTAGGAATTATAAACACATTGGGGATAATGACAATGAATTGGAACACGTCGGCCATGCCTCAATGCCGACTTATATACACCTCTGCTAGGTTTCAGATGCATTTTACCAAATCTACCATGGTTATAAAAACATACGTTACATTTTCAATCAACTAAAACCATGTTGACAAATCCTCACTTAGTACTTATAAACACGTCGGCGATAGTTGAATAATTTTTTTTTTTTTACTGTCATTATTTAAAATAAAAAATCTATACACAATTAGATACGTTTGATTGAACAAATTATCAAGTTCCAGCATACATGAATAAAACTTATAAACGAAATTGCTTATAACAAGACAAAGGTTAGAAGTACAACTGTAAAAGATAAGTCTCATGCTCTGTAAATGATATTTGCAGGTTTCCACTTTTATGTTAGTATGCCTCAAAGATCTTTTGGTCAACAATATTTCTCGTGAACTTGATATTCACCAAAGAGTAAATTTTTTGACTTCGTTTTAGACTGCATTGCACGAAAAAACCACAATTGTATCTTCTGCAAGAAAAATTCATATGCGAAGTCAAACAATTTAAAGAAAAGTTTATTGCATCTTTTAGAGTAAATTGAATGAGCTGGAAAATTTTAATTTAATAAAATTTATTTTAAATAAAAAACTATACACAATTAGATACGTTTTTTTGAACAAAATTAACAACTTCCAGCATACACGAATAAAACTTATAAACGAAATTGCTTATAACAAGAAAAAGGTTTTACGTACAACTGTAAAAGATAAGTCTGCATGCTCTGTAAATTATATTTGCAGTTTTTCATTTTTATGTAAGTATAACTTAAATCTTTTTTGGTCAACAATATTTGTCGTCAACTTGATATTCACCAAAGAGTAAATTTATTGACTTCGCTTTAGACTGCACTGCACGAAATAACCACAATTGTATCTTTTGCACCCAAAATTCATATGCCAATTCAAACAATTTAAAAAAAACTTTATAGCATGTTTCTCTTTCAAGCAACATAAGAATTCAGAGTGCAGAAAATATTAACTTATATGTTATCTTATAGGTTATGTTGAATCGGGTTTGCGTGAAAAAGAAACCTGTGTTGTCTCTTTAAATCAACTGGACTGTCATATCTTTATTGACCCTATATATACATATATTGTTACTTAGCCCTTATAAACACCTACGTCTTCGAAGCCTTTGTCAACAGTTATAATCAACTGCGCTATACTTTCATTGTATTTTAGAGTAAATTGAATGACCTGGTAAATTTCAATTTAATAAAATTTATTTTAAATAAAAAACTATACACAATTAGATACGTTTTTTTGAACAAAATTAACAACTTTGAGCATACAAGAATAAAACTTATAAACGAAATTGCTTATAACAAGAAAAAAAAGGATCTACGTACAATCGTAAAAGATAAGTCTGCATGCTCTGTAAATTATATTTGCAGTTTTCCATTTTTATGTAAGTATGCCTTAAATCTTTTTTGGTCAACAATATTTGTCGTGAACTTAATATTCACAAAAGAGTCAATTTATTGATTCGCTTTAGACTGCACTGCACGAAAAAAACACAATTTTATCTTCTGCAACCAAAATTCATATGCGAAGTCAAACAATTTAAAGAAAGTTTATTACATGTTTCTCTTTGAAGAAACATAAGAATTTAGAGTGCAGAAAATATTACTTTATATGTTATGTTGAATCAGTTTTGCGTTAAAAAGAAACCTGTGTTGCCTCTTTAAATCAATTGGACTGTCATATCTTTATTCACCTTATACATATATATATATAGTGTTACTTATCCCTTATAAACACCTACGTCTTAGAAGCCTTCGTGACAGTTATAATCAATTATGCTATACTTTCATTACATTTTAGAGTAAATTTAATGAGCTGCAAAATTATAATTTAATGAAATTTATTTTAAATAAAAAAGCTATACACAATTAGATACGTTTTCTTGAACAAAAATAATAACTTCCACCATACATGAATAAAGCTTATAAACCAGATTGCTTATAACTCCAAAAAAAGTAATAAAAACAACTGTAAAAGATAATTTTGCGTCCTCTATAAATTATATTTCCAGGTTTCCATTTTTATGTAAGTATTACTTAAAGGGATTTTTGTCAACAAAATTTCTCGTCAACCTGATATTCACCAAAGAGTCAATTTTTTGACTTCGCTTTAGACTGCACTACACGAAAAAATCACACCTGTATCTTCTGCAAACAAAATTCATACGTGAAGTCAAAAAATATAAAGAAAAGTTTATTGCATGTTTCTCTTTGAAGCAACATAAGACTTCAAAGTTCACAAAATATTACCTTATATGTTATGTTGAAAATGAGACATTTGTTGCCTGTTTAAATCAATTGTACCGTAATATCTTTATTGACCATATATATACATATATTCACCACGATTGATTTCAAAGTAAGCTGAAGTAAAAATGGCTTTGGTTAGAAAGCAAACTAGCTTTATACAAGACCTTATTGCTGAAAAGGAAAATTGGCACATTGTTGTTAGAGTGATACGATTGTGGTTCGTTTCTGATTTTAATCGACCAAATTTCCCGTTTTCATTGGAATTAGTACTTCAAGACGAATTGGTAAGATGTTGTACTCTGTTATCTTGAAAGTCTTTGATTCATCCTTTTTTTCATTATTTCAAAACAATTTATGTAGGGTAATAGTATACATTGTTCAATCAGGAGGACACTCATTTACAAGTTCCAAAACAATATTCTTGAGGACAATGTTTATTCTATACAAAATTTCAGTGTTGCAGCAAATGGTGGATCCTATAGAACAACCCAACATGCTTACAAAATAAATTTCCAGTTTGGAACAAAGGTTATTGCTGTTGATAGCAATCTGGTTCCTAATAGAAGTTTGCATTACACACCTCTCTCCTTACTGACTTCTGCTTTGGACATAGACTATTTAGTTAGTAAGTCATTGTATTATCTTCAAATATAATCTCAGATCATTTACAATTTACATATTACAAAAATATATTGGATTTTGAAAATGTTATGGGAGTTTTAACTGGGGTGGGAATCGAAAGAGAGCTCCAAAGAAACAGAAAAATGACAAAGCTGAATGTTATTTGCTTGGAGGCTGACGAGTAAAATAAATTAATGATTTGTTGTTTTTTGTCAATTGAGTATGTCTTTTTTTTAACTTAACTTAAATTTGGCCATAGGTTTTGAATAGAATGCACTTGATTTGGTAAATATGTGGACGACCTAAACGCATTCCTAGCTTTTGGGGAGGTTCAAAATGTTGTTACTTCTATTGAATTTGTAAAGCTGAAGCTTTTTCAAGGTATTCGATTCAGAGTACAATTATACTTTATTCATTTTTACTTTTGTTAACTTCCGTTAATTAAATTATTTACTTATTTCTTTAGACAAGATCTGTCTCCAAAACTGTATTGATTGTACTAAAATAGTTTTCAACGTTAACTGTGACGAGGCAAAGGAACTAAAAAACAGGTAATCTTTTAAAATACTTTAATTATTTGGTTAAATAACTAAAAATTGCTCATCTTCATTTAATCACATTTTTCATATGTGTAGGATGTGTCAAAATACTGAGTCCCCCTCACAAGGACTCAATCAGTTGTGTGATAGTTCTAAACACACTCCTCAAGATGAGTTCCTGCTAAACACAGAGAGAGCAACCATTGAACGATTAAAAGATTTGAAAGAGGTTTGACTTATTTACCCCACATTTGAACATTAGTATATTCTTTAGATTTGATATTCATAAGTTTGTCAAAATCTTTCAGGAAAACAATTTTGTTGTTCTAGCTACTACCAAACATATTTTTGATGATGACTGGTGGTATACAACTTGCACGTGCAATAAAGCGGTATACCCAGATTCAAAAATGTTTTTCTGTGAAAAATGCAATAAACACATCATCAAAGTTCAACTGAGGTATATTTTATTTTTATTTAGCTCATTTAACCTAACCTATTATTAATTATTAATTTTATACAGTTTCTATATTATATTATATTATGGTATTTTTTATTATATTATACATTTTGTTTGAACAAAATTTTTAATAATAAATTATTCCAATTCTATTTCAAGTATAAGTTGAAGTTGAGAGTTATGGATGAAACAGATTCAACAACTTTCGTTCTTTTTGATAAGGATGCTGCAACCCTTTTGAAAAAGTCTTGTGCAGAAATTCTTGAATCCTTGGTGAAAATATATTTGGCTGAGTTCAAGAGGGGGGGTGAATTGAACTTTAAAAGATTTTTGTCAATTTAAAACACTGAAAACAGTTTAGTTAATAGAAAACCTTTTCTGAATCTCAATGATAAAAGATTTAAGGTGCAGTGGTGAAATAAATCGATTT